>Ga0272441_10002233_pt1 | contig 39685 bp, 37 predicted proteins | sample SSMProp6N_FD_193582 | JGI IMG/M metagenome (GOLD analysis project Ga0272441, IMG submission 193582) | Marine sediment archaeal communities from Little Sippewissett salt marsh, Falmouth, MA, United States - SSM-Prop-6N | ecosystem: Environmental > Aquatic > Marine > Wetlands > Sediment ... | reverse complement strand
CTCTCTACGGGATAATTTATTACTTCTTTAATTTCTTATCACCCAGATCGTCTTCCATGACATCACGGTTTGCTTATGAATTTTGATACCTTGGACATTGCACCTGACTTTTTCAGGAAACCCTATTAATATCATAAAAAGAAATGGCCTCCGCTTATATGAAATGTATCTGTTCCTTAAACACAAAATCCGGGCTGAATATAAAATTTCTCTATGATCTAAACAATGCAGAACTAAGGAATACGATTTTCATTTGATATATCACTCTTGCAATTATGTTGAGTATTAACAGAGGTTCCTCAATTTCAACGAACAAAATACTTATCGGCAAAATCCATGTAGCGATCCCAGTCGTATAAGGTCACCTCATGCCCGCCGGGCCGGATATGGTAGCCGATGGTACTGGTGACAGGGAAATTCAGTTCGGGCATTGTATCGACAGCCAGGCCGTCGGTGCTCAGCAGACGGTAGACCGGGTCGGCCTCCTTTGCAGAGAGAAATTCGCCCTTGGGATCGGACCACAGATCTTTTGCGGCACTGGCAACATAGACCGGTCGCGGCGCTATCAGGGCAATCAGCATGTGCTGATCTACGGGCAGATCGTCTTCACGATCGATATACTGCGCAAAATTCTCGCAGAACCAGTGCGGGTAATCACGATTAATATAGCGGATAGTTTCACCAAACATACGGCGCGAAATGGCAGCGCCCATGCAGCCGGAATTGTTGGAGATCACCAGGGCGAAGCGCTGATCCTGGGCCCCGGCCCACAGAGCGGTTTTTCCCAGACGTGAATGCCCCATCACCGCAATCCGGTTTTGATCGATATCAGCATCGTTTTCAAAGTAGTCCATGGCCCGGCTGAGGCCCCAGGCCCAAGCACTGATCGTACCCCATTCATCCGGTTCGGGCCGGTTCTGACCCGGTCGGTAGAACAGCGGGTGTACCCCGTTTTGAAAACCGTCGTCGTAATCCGGATCGAGATCACCGCAGTAGATTGTCGCCAGGGCATAGCCGCGCTTTAAAATATGCTCCACCGGCCAGCGGTGGCTGCGCACCCCACGAACGGCCTCGGTCGACCGGTGTTCGGTTATGCCGAAGCCCTGCTTATTGGGCACCCACTGCGAGGTGATAAAAATGTCCGGGTCGGGGTGGATGGTGTGGTTGCCATGAAAATTCAGCTGAACAAAGGCCGGTACCGGCCGCGGATGATGGTTGGGCAGATAGATAAGTAGGTCCATCCCGGGCTCGTCTTTGTCCGCCAGGAAATTCACACGGACCTGTTTACGAATCGCTGCACCGCCCAAGGCATTATTATCCACGGAAACCACATTGAACCGCATGTGATCCGGTCTTCCCGGCGCCCGGCCATAGACCTGTCCTTCGAAGAGCTTAATGATCTCGGGCCGGCGGCGCTCAATCCATGTCCTGGCATCGCTGACGTGCGTCCCCTCGGAAAGTTCCAGCACATCGGGCAGAACAAAATCCTGCCTGGCCTTCATGAACAGCTGATCCTTCGCTTCCGAGAGCACCAGGGCAAACATCGCATTCCAGACAACAAACACGGCAATGGTCACCAGCAAATGAAGGGCTCCGGGGAAAACCGCCATGCCGCGGGCGGAGCGCCTGAATGCCCGGATAATGAGATAGAGAGCATATATGGCAATGCCGCAGGTAAGAAGCAGGATATACACAACCCAGTTGATACGGACACCACTGGCATCGAGCAAAAATTCATTCATCTCGCCCCAGACATGATTGAGCGATATCACGACATAGGTGAAGGCAAGCATGTTTATCAGGAAAACAACCAGATAAATGATCCAGCCAAGGCCATGTCCCTGCTTTGTCATAATACTTTAAAATAAGTTCACAATCGAAAGATCGAGTCAAGTGTATCCGAAATTTCAGTAACCAGCGTAGATTCTTGAACCAATTGTATCAGGTCTTATATCTCTGTTCCAACTCCTGGTAATATGGCACACCAAGAAAGTTATTAAATTGTGTAAATGTCTGGACCCATTCACTAAAATCCCGCTGTTTGCCTGAATCCTTTAATCTTTTAACCTCTTCGATACAGCCACTGATTGCCGCAGCAATACAAATACCTGGATAAATTGCAACTGCATACCCCATCTCAATAATTTCATCAGCAGAGAAATTCGGTGTCAATGGAGCAAGGTTCAAAAGGAGTGGTTTGTCAGGAATGAGTTTTGGAATCATCAATACCTGCTCCCTGTCGATGGGGGCCTCTATAAAAATAATGTCTGCTCCAGCCTCGGCAAAACGCAGTCCTCGTTCAATCGCATGCTCAAATCCGTCCGTTGCAATTGCATCGGTTCTCGTAATAATGAGGAAATCTTCATCAGTACGGGTATCAACTGCAGCCATTATTTTTCCTTCCATTTCAGACAAATCAATTACTTTTTTCCCGGACATGTGCCCGCATCGTTTGGGCCATACCTGATCTTCAATCTGGATAGCGGCAACACCCGCTTTTTCATACTCACGGACTGTGCGAACCATATTGATAGGGTTTCCATAGCCGGTATCTGAATCACCGATGATCGGGATCTCAACCGCATCTGCAATCCGAGAAGCATTCTCAACCATTTCGGTCATCGTGATAAGACCATAATCAGGGAGTGCGAAATGGGATGCACATACTCCATACCCGGTCATATAGACAGCATTAAACCCTTGGGCTTCAACGATCTTAGCTGTCAATGCATCGTATACGCCGGGAGCTTGCACCAACTCGCCTTCTTCAATCAATCTTCTCAGTGTCTTGTGCTTCATTTTAAGTATCTCCTATGAATAGAATTCCGGTATAAATTTTAACGTCTTCAATTGATCCGGGTCATGGCCATAAAAAACTCGGGTGTCGGGAAAGGCATTGATAAATGTTTTGATGTTCTCAATGCTTTTCAAGGCAGATGAATATTCGCCTTTCGGCGGGATATTTTCGTCTATATTGGCCCTGCGGTGTGCGGCATCAAAAGTCAAAATAACAGGGCCGTCTATCATATTCAAGATCGCCGAGACATGTCCGGGTGTATGGCCCGGAGTCTTTACAATAAAAATGCTCCCGTCTCCGAAGAAATCCAAAACCTGATCAAATGGAGCAACCTGAAAAGAATATTTAATAGGAAACAGGTCAAAATCAGCAACATGAGATTTCACATATCCCTGAAAAAGACCAAAGACCGAGTTTGCTGCCTGAAGTTCATCCTGATCTGCGTATACCTTCACAGATCTGTTTTGTCTGAACAACGGCAGTGCACTGGGATGATCCGCATGCAGGTGGGATAAAACAATATATCGGATCTGATCCGGAGTAACATGTATCTTTTTCAGCTGGCTGACTACATCCATTCCTGCTTCGCTCTTCGTTTTTATAATTCTTCCCAGGAGATATCCGATGTTACCGCTGCTTCTGTCTGCGAATGATGAATGCAAACCGGTATCCATCAGAACGTAGCCTTTCTCGGGATGTTCGATCAAGTGGGCATACACCGGATTAAAGCGCTTATCCGCCGGAAATTGTTTGAATCCGGGGCTCTTGCGGTTAAAGTGTATGTTCCCTGCCATGTGAACATTTCCGGTATGGATGACGTAGTGTTTCAGAGAGTGAGGATTGTCAAAATATTCCTTCCATCCGCTCATTGATTTCCCCCTCCATGCCTTCGCAACACTTCGAGAATTCCTCCCGAATCGAGGATTTCGATCATTTCATCCGCCAGCGGTTCGGCGGGCAAAGAATCACCATCGGTCACATTCACAATCATGGACCGGCTGAAATCGATGCTGGCCGTATCTCCTTCCTGAAAACGGCCGGGCACCCCCAGTGCGCTGATGACCGGCAGCCCGATAGCGATGGCATTGCGGAAAAAAATCCGGGCAAACGATTCGGCGATAATACATTTGATCCCGACGGCCTTCAGCGACGCAGGTGCATTCTCCCGGCTGGAACCGCAGCCGAAATTTTTTCCGGCAACAATTACATCTCCCTGTCTGACCTCATTGACAAAATCCGGCTTCAGACTTGCAAAAACATGTTTGATCGTCTCTTCTATTGGTGCATCAAGATATTCTCCTGCGACGATCGCATCGGTATCAACATTGTCGCCGAACACCCATACTCGGCCTTCGATCACATACATAAAAACTCCTTTTAGCTCTCTCTCGGGTCTGCAATATAGCCATGCACAGCAGAGGTGATAACCGTAGCCGGCGATGCCAGGAAAACCTCTGCCTGATCACTCCCCATGCGTCCTTTGAAATTTCGGTTGGTACTGGAGATGCATCGTTCACCCGGAGCAAGCAGCCCCATGTGCGCACCGAAACACGGACCGCATGATGGATTCAGAATGATACCTCCGGCTTCCAGAAATATTGACAAAAGGCCCTCATCCATTGCCTGCCGGTAAATTTCCCATGAAGCAGGTATCACCAGCAGTCTGACATTGGGATGAACAGTCTTGCCTTTGATGAATTCCGCGCCAATCCGGAGATCTTCCAAGCGGCCGTTGGTACAGGATCCGAGAATTGCCTGGTGAATCTCAAGGCGTTCGAGTTGCGATATTTGTTTGACATTATCGACACAATGGGGGATTGCCACCACTGGTTCCATTTCCGAAACATCGATGTGGTAAACCTCCATATTTTCGGATGGCTCTTCAAAATGGATCTCCTGATATGGCACATGGGTTCTGTTGCTCAGGTAGGCCTGTGTTTTGTCGTCGGTTTCAAAAAAGCAGAACTTCGCCCCGATCTCGACAGCCATGTTACTGATGGTCATCCGGCTTTCAACACTCATATCTCGGGAAGCTCTACCACTGAATTCAACAGCTTTATACTGTGCCGCTTCCGCAGAGTAGTCTCCAGCGATCTTGAGAATGATATCCTTGGAAGAGACAGGAAACGGGAGTTCACCATTGAGTTCGAAACGAATCGTCTGTGGGACCCTGAACCAGAGCTTTCCGGTGGCAAGAGCATAGGCCATCTCGGAGAATCCGATCCCGCACGAAGCTGCCCCCAGAGCTCCGTATGTACAGGTATGCGAGTCGGTTCCCACAACAAGCTGACCGGGCAAAACATGTCCCTTCTCCATCATGACCTGGTGGGCAATGCCTCCCCGCTCTGCATAGAAATTCGTGATCCCATACTTGCGAACCCCATCTCGGACAAGCTGGTGAATAGACGCTGCCCGTTGAGTGGGGGGCGGCACATAGTGGTCGAGGGCAACCACAACCCGTTCGGGGTTGCAAATTTTTTGGACTCCTACGGAAGCAAGGCTCATATGCACTGCTGCAAATGCATCGTGGCTCATGAACTTGTCGATTTTAGCGGTCACATATTCACCAGGTCTGACGATATCCCGGCCTGAAGCCCTTGCAAGAATTTTCTCTGCGGTTGTCATATTTCAATAACCTTCCTAACAATCAATAAATATTCCCAAACCTGCCTTTTCTCGAAATATATTTTTGCGACCAATTCATCGATTTCCTTATTTACCCTATAACTTACGTTAAATTATTCCATTTTTACCATCTTCCAATTTGCTGGAAAACATTTTCAATACAAAATGTTTTTATCTCTTCCGATATAATAATTTTGGTTAATCCGGGATATTTGATCCTAGTTATTCCAAAATCATTATGATTACCTGCACCAGCACATCTGCCCAGAACAACCGTGTCAGAAACAAATCATTCTCGCTTTATAATGTGCTGCTTTTTCTCAATTTATTTTATGAAACCATGCAACACAAAGCCACTTAGATCATGGCATAGTATCTTTTTCATTGTCAGCCAAAGGCTTAAACAGACCTGTTGATATCAGAGCAATATATTCCTTGTACAAAACTTCCGGATCAATGTCGGCGATACTGAACCTGCTTTCTTTATTCGTATGAATAAAAATACCTTTGTTTACCGCAGACATCAAGTGTATCAAAAGTGCAGGATCTCTATTAGTTAAATAGCCTTCCTGTTGCCCATTTCTTACAACTGAGATTACAACATCGGACATCGCTTTGGTCCAGATTTTGATACGTTGAATGAGTTCCTCTGGAATGACACCACCAAACTCATCTGAATCAAGTGTCCAGAACAGGCGCATAAATTTCTCGTTATTCTTGGTAAATGTAAAAAGTGTATTGAAAAGGGCTAGGATCAATTTATCAGTTGGTAATTCCCGGGATGCACATCGCGTCAGCTCATTATGAAGTTGCTGAAGTTTTTCATCAAAAACATGGACATACAGGGCAAGTTTCGAGGGAAAATAATTGTAGAGGGTCTTTTTGGTAATCCCGGATTGCCTGGCAATTTCATCCATTGTAATAGCATTGTGTTTTTTCTCCAAGAATAATGATCTCGCCACTTGCATTATGTTGAGTCTTTTCAATTCGCGTTTGAATGTCTTCTTGCTTGTCATGGTCATCCCTTAAAGCATTATTGCCGTTGCTGAATAGTTGATAGAATATTTACCCGTTTTCTCAATTTCTGACATGCTGTCTTCTATCATTCATGCCATGTCATAAATTTTCTTTACAGGGCTTCCGCAGATAAAAAATGGGAAACCCCGTAAATCATGTTTTATTACTTTAAACCTTTTGGATAATCAGCCGGATATCCATAATGTTTCTTATAGACCTCGCTGGCAAAAAATGTCTCATCCAGCCAGGCCGAGTCATTGTAGCTCTTGAATAATTCAATCTTTCCATCATCATTAACCATGCTACTCTGTACTATGTAGACATCAAGATACCGCTTGGTTCCGTCCGGATTGTTGTAGTAATGCAGTTCGTGCATCATGAAATCTGCCGCATTACCCTCTGTATAGACCTTGGTGAAGTTAAACGCGTTAAGGGACCAGAGACTCATCAGATCATCCAACCATTTTTTAAATCCCTCACTTCCCGAACCCGAATACTGCCCGGCATAGGGAATAACGTCTACATTAGACTTGAAAACCACCTCCACGCCATTGCTCAGCCTTGAATAGAAATCTTCCCAATTTCCAAAACCATAATATGCCACACCGAATTGGACATAGGCATCGGAGGTTATTGCGGCTGCTTTCAACTTGGAATCTGGTTTAAATTCTGTATGAGGCACAGCCTCTCTCACGTCTTTAAACGTTCCATTTTTGGTCTTTACTGCTTTCAGGAAGGTAGCAGTGTCGAAATAAAGTTTTAGATCCCTAACTCGTCCTTCCATATCGATATCCATAAAAAACAGGAGCTCAAACTCATAGCGTGAGCCCGACTCTTTGAACTTCAATTCCATCATATAATGTGCATCAGCATTGAATCCATCAACAATGATGTATTGTTTCTCCAAATTAAGCACTTCAACCGTGCTGAAAAAGCTTTTGAAATGTTCTTTGAGAAGAAAAACACCCTGAATACACCCAAACAACGGATTCAGCTCCGTGTATCCAGGAAACTGGAAGGTCGGACATTGAGCGAACATTGTATCAACCATTGTTTCAACATCCCTATCCGTTGGATGCTTGAGTCCGTAAATAGTGCCAATGTTTTTCTCAACCTTTTGTCGTATCCATTCTTTATCCATCATCATCCCTCCTTAATAATATATTTTGTATTGTGTTCCCCTTATTCATTGCTCCGGATTTTTCTTCGAAACATATTTACCAGTTTCCTTTGCCACCAGAAATTTAAGGCGGGAGAAATCCGGTAGAGCCACCATGGTATCAAATCGTACCACGGAAACGCGATAATGCCCTTGTTCTTCCGTACGCCATTCAGGATTGCGCAAGCAGCTTTGTTCGGGGTCAACTGCTTTAAGATATATGAATTGAATGCATTCCTGTCACCTTTAAGAACCGTATAGGTATTTCTTACTTCCGTATCTACTGTTCCCGGACAGGCCACGGTGATTTTTACACCCAAGTCATGCGCCTCAGGACGAAGCGCCAGACTTAATCCTGTCACCGCATGTTTCACAGCAGTATATGCGGTTCCAAGGCTAAAAGGAAACAGGCCAAACACAGATGAGGTATTAACAATATGCCCATACCCCTGGTTAATCATTATTTTATAGGCACTGAATGTGCCATAGACTACACTCATTATGTCGGTGTCGACGAAATTGCGCCACTGGTCATAATTCATATCTCTAAATTCACCGAACATTATCATGCCAGCATTGTTGAACATATAATCAAGGGAGTCCTTCGACGCGACCGAATTAACCATTTTTTCCACAGCATCGGGGTCGCGCATGTCAATGGCAATCGACTCGGCCTTTCCACCTTCGTTTGTGATGATTGATGCAGTATTCTTCGCCCCTTCAGCATTGATATCAACAACGTATACCTTTGCACCTGCCTCAGCAAGCTCCTTGCATAACTCGCGCCCTATTCCTGAAGCCCCTCCGGTAACTATTGCGGTCTTGTCCTTAAAAGCATTCATTTTTCACCTTGCTTTCACGGCATGGAATGGCATGTGTTCTTAAGCGTTCTAAATCGATGCCGTATGTCAATAAATTTTCTATTCAACATTATCTAACAGGGCAACAAAGTTGAAACCCATTTCCGGAGCTTTCTCCCGAACAATTGTATATGATTTGCCAAATAAATAATGACTAAATTGGAATTCGGACTTCACCTTTTTTGCAAAAGAACTAATTTCATCGGCCTTTTCATGTTCAAGATTCAGGGTTTCATAAACAAACCGTTTCTTTTTTTGCATCAACTCAGGATCAAGAGGATTTGCGTTGCTATAATTATTAGGATCGTGAGTTTCCAGTTGAATATCCTTCTTCGCCGGACTATTCATCCCGATCAGCGTTGAATCATCTTTCACGATCATCATTTTGACAGCGCTTTTCTCGATAGTGTCTGCCATCAACCAGTCCAAATTGAGATGAGCAGTAGTAATTCCAATCATTTCCTCTTTATCCGAATATCTGTTTTCATACACTGGCGCCTTTAAATGCATAATCAACTGATGATACATTTCGATAAAGGCCATGGGGGACCACAAAGCTTTTCGGTTTGGATTGTTTTGTTTATCGACAAACTTGAACCAATCATAAAAAGTTAAACCATAATCATAAAGCAGCGTCCCATCTAGTCCCGGTATAATATGATTGGCAAAATCGTTTTCAATACGACCCAAAGCCACATTGGATTTCGTTTCAAACAGCCATATCTCATCGACATACTCCAACTCGTCGTACATATGTAAAAATGTCGGCTTCAAGCTTTCATACAGTTTCAATTGGCGTTTCGTCTCTGCTGTAAGCGGCACTCTTTGGCAACCGGAGGCCAAACAGGTCATCTGACCATTGCCAACAGAATCTGTTTTTATAAATAATTCATTCCCAAAATCGTCTTTGCTTAATGAATAATCTGCATCCATCTTTTCAATTGAAACCTTGTCTTTAGTTAAGTTTTTATTCAGCTCTTCAATTTCAATTGCCAAATCAGTGCAATATCTTTCGATTTTTCTGGCATTCGCATCGGCACATCCAGCATAAGTCTGCAAATCTTGCCTTACGGAATCAATAAATTCTCTTTTCATTTTAACCCTCCTTCAGTATATGACCCTTAAAGTATACCATCCGTTTACATTTGTCAATATTATTCTATCCCTTCATTTATTATCAATAGCCTGATGTTGTTTAGCATATGATATTATTGTTTAATTTATTTTTTTTATTATATATCGGCCATCCTTGTTTGTATACCATTGGTATATTTAATCATTTTCATGTATCCACAAAGCATAGGCATAATTGCTGTCTGCCTGTAGCTGATCCCGTCTTCGAACAGAGCAAATGTATCGCTCTGAAAATACTATGGAAAACAAGCATGGTTACGTGACATGAATTCAAATGAAATGTCAGTACTGAGAACTGATGCCCTATAACAAATTATGCACTGGTTGCCTGCCGCGAACTGCCGCTAATGTCTTAACAGTCGGGATAACATTACAAATATATTGCGTTTTGTTTGGCAATAGAATATTTTATCAAAAATGTCAGCACTGTTATAGAATGCCAAGACGAGAGAAGATCCCTAAAATAATCATTGTCACAGATAAAACATCTTCAACCAACAATAACAACAAGTTATCTCCGCCTTAAAATAATCGACTCCTAATTAATTTAGATGAGCCTGACCCCCTTGATCTTAAATTTGACGTGATTATTTTTATCAAAGATCATCTCAGGAATTCACAAAATCACCCTTTATATGGGAGAAACAATGAGCATGAAGAAAACTTATCTGAAAACCAAACCGATATGCAAGGTTCGCTTTGCTGTTCCGAAAGAAGCTCACAAGTCCGGCAAAAAAGTCTACCTTGTCGGAGAATTTAACAATTGGAATGCCAGTGCCACTCCAATGACCAAGCAGAAAGACGGCACATTTGCCGTTACATTGGATCTTCAGACCGGCAGAGAGTACCAGTTTCGCTATCTGATTGACGGAACCAACTGGGAAAACGATAAGCATGCCGATAAATATGTACTTACCATATATGGAGACAGCGAAAATTCCGTAGTTGTTGTCTAACCACTGAAAACATAGTGATTTATATTGTATCACCTTTAAATTCATAAGTTGACCACTATCCCCTATATTTTCACAGTCTTCAATGGTTTTACAAAAAAACCCTTGCATTCTGGATTTTTAGCTAGTATGACTTGCAACAGTTGATTTAGTAAAATACATCAAAGAAAAAGGATCTCAGGTATACCAAGCAAAATCAAAATAATTTAACATACCGAGCTTGATTAAAACACCATCTGAGAATAATTTATATGGATTTTAATGAACTTAATCTTAGCAATCCCCTCCTGAAGGGAATCAATGCAACCGGATACACCACCTGTACTGATGTGCAGAAAGACACCTTTGACCAAACCCTGAAAAGTAAAGACGTCTGCGTTCAGTCCCAGACCGGAACAGGCAAGACTGCCGCGTTCCTTATCACTCTCTTTGAACTCCTCATCCAGAACTCTGGCCATGAGAAAAGAACAGCCCTGATAATCACGCCCACAAGGGAACTTGCATCACAGATAGAAAAAGAAGCAAAACAACTGGGCAGATATCTAAACTTCACCATCGGAACTTTTTTTGGCGGTGTCGGGTATAAAAAACAGGAACAGCTCCTTAAACAGGGAGTTGATATCATGATCGGGACACCCGGCAGGTTGCTGGATCTCATTGGTTCCAGAAAACTCAATCTGTCTAAGACAACCTTCCTGGTTATCGACGAAGCAGACCGTCTTTTCGATATGGGATTTCTGCCCGACCTGAGAAGAATTCTCCGCAAAATGCCACCCTATTCCAAAAGACTTTCAATGCTTTTCAGTGCCACTTTGAACAATCGTGCGAGGGAACTGGCATGGGAATATATGAACAATCCGGTAAAGATAGAGATAGCTCCCCAGCAGGTTACAGTGGAGAATGTTACCCAGGTGCTCTACCATGTCGGCCTTTATGAAAAGATTAACCTTTTACTCGGAATCCTGCAAAAAGAGCAGCCCCGAAACGCACTGATTTTCACAAATACGAAACATGCAGCCTATGAAGTGGCTAACAGGCTGATGGTAAATGGCTATGACACTAATTATATTATCGGCGACCTCCCTCAGAATCAACGGCTCAAGGTCATCGATGATATCAAATCGGCAAGAGTCAGATTTCTCGTAGCAACCAATGTTGCAGCCCGTGGGCTTCATGTCGATGATCTCGAAATGGTGATCAACTATGATGTCCCGGAAGACCGTGAAGATTATGTGCACCGGATCGGGCGGACGGCCAGAGCAGGAAAAACAGGCAAAGCAATTACCCTTGCTTGTGAAAAGTATGCCTTTGGAATCGAGGAAATTGAAAAATTTACTCAACAGAAAATACCTGTCGAATGGGCTGATGATGCTCTCTTTGTAGAAGACAAGAGCGCCGGCATGGTTTTTAGACTGGAACGTGACACTAGAAAATTGAAGAGAAAACCAATACCTCAAAAGCATACCTCAAGCCGAAAAACCGCAAGCCTGAAACGTACGATAAAAGGGCACGGAAAAACACCCACCAAAGCTGAAAAAGGGAATGCCAAAGAAGATCGCCTGGCATATTATGCCAAAAAATACGGCGACACATTTCATGCTAGCTGACAGGGCAGATTCATAAAAGCAACTATTCTTTACAATCGATTATAAAAATCACATGAGCAAGCGGGAGGATCAGTTTTCATTTGATTGCATCCAGCCATTGCCGAAATACATCCTGTAAGAAAATAAAAATAAGATCTTATTTTCGATGATTGTACTGAAAAAATTGCAATTTCGAATCACCTTACCTTGACGCAAGCTGTCCCGGCGGATATCTTTACTACTGTGTAGCTCGTTGAAACCACGGATGTCAGACAAAACCATTCGGGAAAAGGAGGCTGCTCGGATGAAATCAGGATGGACGTATCTCGGGCTGTTATTGGCGCTGTTAATGGTATTCTGCGGCTGCCAAAGCATGTACTACGGGGCCATGGATAAAATCGGGGTCCACAAACGTGAAATTATGGTGGACCGGGTGGAACAAGCTCGTGATGCGCAGAAGGATGCCAAGCAACAATTCATAAACGCACTGGAGCAGTTTCGCAGCGTGGTGGCGTATGAAGGCAGCGATCTCCAGTCCATGTACGACAAGTTGCGCTCGACGCTCAACAAAAGCGAAGATCGTGCCGCCAAAGTACATGAACGCATCCAGGCGGTCGAGGACGTTTCCGAAGCCCTGTTTAAGGAGTGGCGCTCGGAGTTGAAACAGTATTCCAGCGCAAGCTTGCGACGGGACAGCGAGCAAAAAATGGTGCAGACCAGAGGCAAGTATGAAAAACTGATTGGCGCAATGAAGAAAGCCGAATCCGGGCTTGAGCCGGTGCTGGTCCCTATACGGGATCAGGTTCTGTACCTGAAACATAATCTCAATGCCAAGGCGATCGGTTCGCTGTCTGACGAACTTAAGAGTGTCCAAACAAACGTGACATCCCTGATCAGAGACATGGAAAATGCCATAGCCGAGGCGGATCGCTTCATTGCCACCCTTCGGGAATAAACATCGAACTTAAGCCCTTTGAACCAGGAGAGTTAAACAGAAATACACAAACTCCTACAACCAAGAGAATGGTTGAGTCCCAGGGCTGGTGCCAATATCCTCACAACGGGCGTTAAAGCTGCAGCTATCAGCAAACCTGTGGCCCCACCCACAAAAATATTCTTGAGACTTGTTGGATCACCGCCGAGTTTACCTGTCTTTTTTGCTGTTGAGCGTGCTTCAGGGTATACAGGGGCGTACTTTCAGAATTATTTCCTTGCGGATCTGCACGGTTCCCGGCTTTGCATTGCGGGGCTTGTTAACATTACAGGCCCGCGTACAGGATACCGGGGTGATGCCGGCGTTCCTGGCCTTGCTGTGATAGACCGCGATGGAGGCGGTTCTCTTCAAGGTTTCTTTATCCGGTTCTTCATCCGGCCTGGCCCGCAGGATCACATGGCTCCCCGGCATAGAGCGCACGTGAAACCACCAGTCATCAGGGTTCGCCACCCGGGTACTCAGGATGTCATTGTCGATATCGGTCTTACCCACCAGCACACTCCAGCCGCCGGGCAGTTCATATTCATGCACGTCCGGTTGAATCGGTTGAGTGTATCGATCATTCTTTCTCATATATCAGCCTTCCGGATTGTGCCGGGTTTGCGGCCCCTGGCTTTTTTTACATATCATACTTGCAATAAATACCGCTACAGAGATACTCCGGTTACGGGTCAATATTACAGCGATCCATAGATGGAAGAGAAATTGAAATATGTAGATCCCAGGCCATAGCTTTTCATGAAAAACAGACCGGCAACCCCTGTCTTGAATCAATACAAAACGCTATTGTGCGAATCTTCTTTTACAAGGGTGATTTCAACCCGGCGGTTGGCCTGCCTGTTTTGCTCTGAGACATTGTCCTGCAAGGGGAAATATTCGGCATAGCCCTGGACCGAGAGGCGCTCAGGGGCTACCCCGTGCATGCATAAAAACTTTATCACACTGACGGCGCGCTCTGTCGAAAGCTCCCAGTTGGAGGGGAAGCGCGCAGTGCGGATAGGCACGTCATCGGTGTGCCCGGCCACGACCACCTGATATCCCGGGTGCCGGGCGATAAAGTCCGCCAGGTAACCAAGCGAAGATTTAAAATCGGGGATCAACTCCGCCCGACCGACCTCAAAGGTGATGGGTTCGCCCAGGACAAAGACCGGTTGGGCCTGGTCCCAGCGCACGCTAAAGGCCTGGTCGGTGGCGAACAGTTGCTCGACCTCATGCCGGAGTTCTCGTTCCGGCGTGGATTGCATCCGGCTCGTTTTCTGCTCGACCTGGGAAGGATTGGCCGTCTGTGCTGAGACACGGTTGTTGGCAGTGGAATAGAGGAGAATGAAGAATATCAGCAGCAGGGTCATGATATCGACCATGCTCCAGAGAAATGGCTCTTCTTCCTGGGGCCGCCTGGCAAGAAGCTTCTGTATGCGTGAGCGCTGGCGTTCGGATTGTTCCAGGCGCTGCTTGAGTTCCTTATTATCAGACATGTTGTCGCCGGCTCCTGTCCTTATAACGGGGAAAACGAGAACTTATAATTTTATCATTCTCAAGAGGTCCCTGATCGTGCAGGACCTTTTCGATCAGGGCCGGGCTACTCGAAGCAGAGCCCAAGTGCATGCTCAGATAAGATTGAAGACGGTACGCGATGGATTTGGGATTTTTGGACTCGGCAATGTCAATAAGGCCTTCGAGTATTACATTCAAAAAGAGCGCCTCGTGGCGAATATGCTCGGAGAGCTTTTTGGCCAGGGGCAGAAAACATAAATTGGAAAAGAGAAGACCATAGAGGGTAGTCAGGAGAGACAAGGCCATGCCCGGACCGATCATGCTTGGGTCGCTCATGTGATTCAAGATATTGATCAGCCCGATTATGGTGCCCACAAACCCGAAGGCCGGGGCAAATTTTGCCAGGGTGTTGAGGAGGTTGACCTGCGCCTCCTTGGCCGAGAAATAAAATTCATACTCTTTCTCCATGATGCAGTGGATCTCGTGGCGGTCATATCCATCCACAATCAGCTCGATCCCCTTGCGCAAAAAGATATTATCCGCCTTGTCGCCGGCCGTGTTCAGTTCACGCGGGCCTGAGATGCGCCGCAGACGTGCCAGGTCTTCGATTTGCCGCACCAGATCGACATAATCCGGTTTCTTGTATCCCCAAACCTCTTGCAGGCTTACCTTAAGATCTCTGAAAGTTTGCCCGGAATAGGCCAGCAAGCCACACAACAGAGTTCCTCCCAGAACCAGCAGACAGCTTTTAAGGCTTGTCATAATCTCGATTCCACCAAGAATAGAGCTGATCAGGATCAGGAATAACAATACCCCACCGGCCACAAGCATCTTTTGCAACATGTAATGCCCCCGCGTACAAAATTATACACGTATTCGAAAAGCATCTTGTGTGCCATGTCCTTAAAAACGCCTTCAGTCAAAGGCCCTGCGGGGGTTCAGTAGGTAGATTTTGCCCCCTTATAACAATGTTTATAAAAGGTTGCCCGGCTGGCGTTTATTTAGTCAGATCAGGATTCATTCCCTTTGGGGCACGCCTTGGACAGAAACTAGTTTGTATGGTTGAAACAAAACATTTAATTACGCAAAAATTTCCCTTCGATCTATCTGCCCCTTGCGAGCTAGCGGATGAATCGATATAGTGGCAAGATAGATACGTTGAAAGAGGGAGTATGGGGCTGTTTAAATTTGATTTTCAATATCTCATTATATCGGCCCTGGTTTCATTGCTGGTTACGGCCGTAATCGTTTTTTTCATGAAAATCGTGCAGCCGGAATTGATCGTTTCAAAGGGTGGCACCATCCTGTTTATTTACATAGGCGTCTTTACCGCCAACCTGATCATCGAAGCGGCCCGGCAGCGTCTTGAGAAAAATTCAGACAATGGATGACATATCTTTTTCACATTTGTTTATTCATATGAAAATGTTCAATGTGTCTTGAGTAACAATACCTTATAGTAATCTCTACTCTGTTTGTCTGAATTAATTGTAGAGGTTTCCTGATGATATATTCACTCCAAGCTTACCTTCGATAACCTCACGCTATCAACTGTTTTCAATATTGGAAAATAATATAGACTGCGTACTAATAATGTAGTCCATGCATGATGCTGAAAAGACATTTCATCCGAAAACCATCAATGATCGGGTAAGCTTGTAAGCTTTGATCTATCGCGGATGTTTAACCTCAGCCCTAACCGTCCGTTTGAAAATATTGTTCATCATCCCGCCCTTGTTGTCATACTAAACCCGTTCGACAGATGCTGCGTAAGCCAAATGTCCTTTTACTTTGGGTAGGTCCTCGGGTGCTATACGACCGACCGACATTAGGTGTTTATAGGCTCTGATACGGTTACGGTACCCTTTCGTCAGTCGTGGTTTTTGTCCATTGACAAGGAGGCCGTGAACCTTAAGTCTCTTCGGGGACAATGACAGAGCTTCCTTATGATCGGCAATCATCCAGCCGTGAGACTCAATAATGCGTCTTACGTCTGAAGGCAGCTCTTCGGGAAAGATACCAAGCCCTGAGAATACGATGTCATCGGCATAGCGGGTGTACCGTAAATGTGATTGCTCAGCGATTTGCAAAAGTTGCAAATCGACAGAGCGAAACGCGAGATTGGAAAGGACGGGACTGGCTGGTGATCCTTGGGCGAGTCCTTGACCATAGCAACATAATGCTACGATAAGGGCAGCCCCATTTTCCGAGTATCCCAAGGACTGAAGCGGATCGCGGATCATGGAAACTGTTGTGTTCTGAAAGAAATCTTTGATATCAGTCGAGAATACCCATTCAGCGCCACAGTGAAGGGCGGCAGCTTGAACTGCGGATCGCCCCTTCACGAAACCATATACGCAAGGAGCGTACTCAATAGCCTCAGCAAGATGATATCCCAACCACTTCTGGATAACTTTGAGGGCAACACGTGGCGCCTGAATTCTGCGCTTGCCATGCCCCTTTGGGATCTCGAAATGGCGATAGTATCGAGATGATGTATGTGCCATTGCCCCCACGAATCTGGAACTAATACCGAAGAGAACAGCTAGACACAGCGCTGACACTACCGGTGGAAGTTGATTTGTAGTCAATCTTCGGATCTCGGGGCCGAATTGATCAACCAAGTCCGAAGGGAGAGCACCAAGGTACTGTTCAATATCTGAGAAAGAAACAAGAAGTGGTGGTGGGTTCATAGTTTAAGCAAAGCTAAAATAGCTTTCGGTAAGGTCGGTTGCCAAAAGGCTACCGACTCGAAGGGGCGGTGGCCTTTCGGCAACCTACCTTCTGTGCCTGGTCTTCGTTCAAGGGCGTGATACACGCCCACACGTTCACCTACCACCACTTCATATATCATTTTACCATTGTCTCCTCCCCAAAACAAGTGTTCGTTCAACATCCGAACCTGTACGCCCCCTAGATCGAGGCAGAAGTGATAACCCCGAGGCAGTAATAATGTACTTGTCATCATGCCAAGCAATAAAACCACGGCGCCTTAGGCCATCCAATTGTGATTTCAGCCAGCGACCAGGAATGCTAGAATATCCCTTACCCTCTAGATACTGAGCGATATCATCCGCTGAAGCTGGCCCAAGAACCTTTACGGTCCTAAGCACGTTTGCCGAGGATGGAATGAGAGAACCCTGCCAGTATACGTGATGCAGGCGCAGTCCGACTTTGACTAAGTAGTCACCCAACAGCTCATTCACATGGGTTACAAGTACTTGTGCGTCCAAACCACTTGGCGCCGTAGTGTCAAGCCAGACGTCTGTTCTACCGTCAGGGGCGCAAGTAATGAATGCTTGGGCTTCTCGCTTTGAAAAAACTTTTCTTACAAGGGCACACAATCCGGATTCTATATCGGCTTCTCTTTCGCCTGCCGTCACCATGAACTCGAGATCGATCGCCAGGTCACGGCGGGCCATCCTCTTAAGGTGAGCCATCTGCCGATCTGACGTCTTCCCTTTTGATTTCTTTTGTCCAACTTTAGCTGCGGGCACGAAAACAAGGAGCACCCCAGGCTTTGGCCCATCAAGTATGGTTACATCTGGTGGAAAACGCTTTTGTTCAAGCCATTCTTTTACCTTTTGTAGGCTCTTAGTTTCCAAGTTCCCTCCATTTCGCCTGCAATTGTCCTGCGCTCCTAGCGGCTCGTCTGGGCCAATGTTGAGCGGCACTGGTCGTGCATTCCCCAAGATGAAGGTTTTTGTCACGATAGACGACGATCTCTTCAGGGGAATAGTCGGCGACACATCGTATGGCGTAACCTGACTGGAGTAGTTGTGCAAGACTGTCAGTACAAATCTTTATGGAAGTAATAAGCGTAGTTCGTTGCCGTGCACTCAGCTGTCCAGCTTTCTCAAGGCGAAGGGCTTGATCTCGCGCTTGACGGTAAATTGTCTTCTGCAGTAGGCTCGGGAGGTCCTTGTGGGAACATCGGGCCCACTTCGGATCTATGTCCATGATGGTGTCTCTTACGATCAGGTAGGCTGCATAGTAATAACGGTTAAATGCGCTACGTCCGTATTTGTTGATCGCATCAGCGTCGCCTGCAACTATCGCCAAATCCCGTAACTTGTCGCCTACCATCTTCATCCGCTAACCACTCTAAAATGCCATATGCCTTCTCAAAGATATATGCATACCTCTGTTAGTTATTTCCTGCCGATAGGTTTATATGATCCATATAAAATCCAAATGCCGATGAGAACGCCGTTTATTACGACACAAGATGATGAGTACTTTGTATAATAACCACTGATATTTTACCAGATCTTTCTATTGATAAAATTCAATTAAGTAGTTTTATTTGGTTCTGTATAAAATCACTCTATCATTTCAATAACGATTATTAGGAAAACAAGGGGACATCCGTGAAATATTGACATTTGATCGTTTTAACTTCCTCTAAAAAGTGACCATATTAGAAAGAAATCTATAGTAATTACGGGGTTTTTTCAGAATAGCGATTTTGGCACGTACTATGTATTCTTGTAATCTTAAAGATACCTTATCGAGAATCCAATTCAATTTGATAAGATCATTGTTATTGAAAAATATCTTAACAAAAGCCGGCGCCAGCTGAAACGATTCAACCACTCATTATCAAGGTGCCTGTTGCGCATCAACGGCTGAGACACGCGCGGTCGGATCGATAAGTCTGGAAGCCGTCGCTGAGAGGCAAGCCCCTGGGAGACAAAGGCCTGGATCGTTTTACCATGATCCTTTCCTGGTATGCCTGAAATGAGTAGCCTTAAGACCGTTAAGCGAGTATGGTCTGTTCATGGGACACAAAAGCGCATACAGTGTGTCTAGGTGAAACCGGTGCAGTGAATGTTCAGTCAATGTTGAGTAGGGGGTAACGCAATGAAAGCTCTGGTAGATTTGATCGTAAGGTCTCTGGTCGACAAGCCTGATGAGGTGAAGGTAGCGGAAGTGTCAGGTACCAATGTAACTATCCTGGAATTACGGGTAGATAAGGACGATGTCGGGAAGGTGATCGGCAAACACGGGCAGACAATCGATGCAATCCGCACTATCTTGAATGCCACCGCAGCGAAACTCAGGAAACATATCGTGCTGGAACTCCTGGAATAAAAACGCTGCGCGGGAAACCAGGGGATGCCAGCGAAATATTGACATCGGATAGTTTCAACTTCCTCCATAAAAATAAAGATATTAAGAGGGGCTGTTGAAAAATCTCTTTGACAAAATCGCCGGCTAAAACGATTCAATCACTCGTTATCGAGGTGCCTTTATCTCTCTGCTCCAGGCACTCTACCCTGCCCGCCGGCACCATAGCGGAATTCACCCCTTGTTTGAGCATGCCTTGAGGGCTGCTTCGAAACGGGTAAGTATCTTGTTCACCAGAGGACGATCTATGAAGAGGTATGGCTTGCACTGCATAACCGAATAGTCGTATCCTGCGATCATGGCCCAGATCCCCTGCTCATAGAGTGCCCGGCACATGATCACCGCGCCGAGGGGATCATCGTACTTGAGCCCGATGACCAAGCCGCACTGACGGATTTCCGTTAGGAAGGGGTATTTCTGCTGCAGGCTGTGAAATCCCTCACCAAGAAGCCTGGCATGCTCGCGAACCGAGGCGAGCAGATCCGGATCAGAACAGATCTCCAGCACGCGCGATGCCACCCGGCAGCCCAACTCCGCACCTCCGAAAGTGGAAACATGACCGAAACCGTTTTCCTTGAGCCAGTTTCCGCAGCGTTTATTCAGAACCGTGGCTGCTATGGGGTAAATTCCACCGGAAAGGCCCTTGCCGGTCACCAGGATATCGGGTTCCACCCCGAATTGCTCCACACCCCAGAGTTTGCCGGTCCGGCCCAGGCCGGTCTGCACTTCATCGGCGATGTATACCGCACCATAGCGCTCGCAGAGTTCTTTCACGCCCGGAAGGTAGCCGTCTTCCGGCAGTGGAAAACCATACGTGGCAGGAATTGTCTCCATCATCACGCCGGCCACATCCTCACCGGAGAGGGCCTCTTCCATAGCGCCCAGGTCGTTGAACGCAACATGAACAAACTCGCCCGGCATACCCTCGCTCAGGAAAAAAATAGCGTTCTTGTTTTCACCCACCGCACCTGAAAGACCGGTAGTGCCATGGTATCCCTTTTCGAGCGAAACCATCTTGCGCCTGCCGGTTGCCCAACGGGCCGATTTGATGGCAACATCGTTGGCTTCGCTGGCTCCCGAGGCAAATACCGTGTAGTGCAGGTCTCCGGGAGTAAGCTCGGCCAGTTGCCTGGCCAGCACCGCCCTGGCTTCACTTGCGAAGTGGTGGTTGCCGACATCCAGTTCCTCCAGTGCATCTTTGAGGACCGCAATAATCTCCTGGTTGCGGTGTCCCAGGTTATAGGTTCCGCCATTGATATGTAAATCTATGAGCTGTTTACCATCTTTGTCGTAGATATAAGGCCCCTGCCGCTCAGCCATCACAATCGTTACGCCGAGCTGGCCAAAGGTGTCTATCTTGCCCGGACAGACATATTCTGAAGCCATTTCAAGAATTTCCTGTTTATTCATACACTCACCCTCCCGAGGCAGATATCAATTACACCAAACTTTTTACATAATATGCCCGCACCCCTGCCATGGCAAGATTTTTGTTGTTTTTTTGATAGTATCACCCCAGAGATATATACCTGCTTTCCTTCAGCACACCAATCACATCAGCATGCTGCGGTCGTAGTGGTCTTTCAGATCCTCGTCCACGTGCGTGAAGCGATAGTAGAGATCCCGGTCGTGGATATCCCGGGAGAGATACTCCACTACCCGCTGCCTGACCTTTGTATCTGCAATTGGCCGGTAGCGGGGATTGAAGAGTGTGGTTTCTCCATCGCAGCCTGTAAAGCGGCAGCCGTTAATGAAGTACATGCCGCCTACTCTGATTTGGGGCAGTTTCTGTTTGAAGTGCTGATAGTACGGAAAACACAGGCACACACGAAACGCGTTCAGGTTGGCATCGATACCTATACACCCGTAGTGAATCTCTAAGGTTGTCATATCGATGCTGCGATTCAAAACAAGGACTCCTGCCTGTATTTCCTCACTCATATCATTGCAAACTGTCTTAACCCTACCCCGCAGGTTTGAATTGTGTTGCGCCATCATTGCACTCATACTTATCCTCCCTTTTCGTATTTTCTCCACGGATAGCATGGCAACATTCCATATTACGGAACGACAGTAAAAAAGATTTTCCGTGTAAATAAATAGGAATCGTTATTGGTTTCGCCGTCTCATGAGGCTCGGCCCTGCAGTTTCAGCAGAAATTTTCGCTCAGTGCGGATAACCCGGCTAAGAAACCCACAAGGTGCTGACCTTGCACGGGGCCGATATCGCCCGCGGGTGCAAGCGGGAACATGCAACCGGTTGTTATTGATGCTCAAAATGCTAGAGCCAGATTTCTAAAGTTGTCATGAACCAACGAAACAATTGAAACCAGGATTTCAATTGTTTCTTATGAAATCCTCTGAGATTTGAGTGTTTCGACAACCTGCTCGGCCCAGTCTAATTCCACCTGGGCCGCTTTGCTACCGAATTCCCGGCACGAGAGAGTTGCCGTGGCGACAGACAGTTTGACGGCCTTATGTATTGTATATCCCCGGCTCAGAGCGTAAGCGAAGGCTCCGTGAAAATTATCACCCGCGCCGGTGGTATCGATAATCGGCAAATTCGGAGGTGCAACCTGGTAGAGGATCCCTTCGTGCATGTAGTAGGCGCCGTCAGCCCCGGCTGTCACAATGAGCCTTCCAGCGACCTTACGATCAAGCGAGTATATTTGGCTGATAAGCTTACTTTTTGGACCGGATTGTTTCCCAGCCAGCAAGAAATCGGCTGACGGAACAAAATAGTCGGCCAATACCATCATGGCATCCAACCCATCCTGTCGGATTTCACAGTCATACACAATCGCTCCCCGCTGATGAATTTGCGCCAGTTCGGGAGCCAGATGGGTGCAGCCAGGATCCAGCAGGATCACGGCTGCCTCGTGAATCAGATGATGATCAGCCTCTTTCAGTTTAATGGGCGGCAGCGGGTTCTTCTGGGAAAGCAGGGTCCGTGTACCGGTTTCCTGTGAAACCAGAATATGCGACATCGGGGTGGCACCGCCGGGAATAATCCGTACGTGTTCGACATCGACCCCGTATTCCTTCAGACGATTCAAACAATAGCGGCCACCCTCGTCATCACCTACTCTGCCGATAAATGCCGCTTTTCCGCCAAGGCGGTTCACGCAGCAGGCAGCTGTGCTACTGTTGCCCCCGGATTCCAGCATCGTGTCAACTACTTCAACCTTGGTGTCTTCGGCTGGAAAGCGATCCAGCACCAGGAATTTGTCGACGCAGATACGCCCGAGGGCCAGCACATCGATAGAGCCGCGGTTCATTCGCTCTCAATCCTCATCATCAATCATTGGCCCTTATCCCGTGATACCAGATAATTTCATAAAACGCTTAACCGGTTCATTACTGACATTAAAAGTTTACCACCAGTTGAGGACATCTTCGGCAAAGCCGAGAAAATTTTCGATCCTGATTTTTCTGCCGTCATCAAGAACGGCTGTGCCGCTGAAATAGCCGAAGACCTGGTGCTGGATGGATTTGATCAGCAGCACATTGAAGGCGGACTGGCGGTCGATGATTGGGGTAAAATCCATCTCGAAACGGCCGTCGCTGCTGCTGATTTTCCAGGGTGCGAGGTAGTTGTCCATATCGATATGGAAAGAGACATCTTCGATCTTATGGGCCTTGTGTGCGTAGAAAAGCATATTCTCGCTGGCAGGTGTGCGGTCGGAAAAGCCGTAACCGATATTCCATCCGAAGGGGACGTTTTCAACAAGGCCGGAAGCCGAACCCCAGTACCAGCGGTTCTTATAGGTCCAGTTTCCACGCCCCCAGTCCAGCACGCCGAAGTCGACTGCGGAGTCGAATGGATAGTGATTGGTGCCGATAGTGACCTCGCCGGAGGCAGGCATGCAATTGATCTTGCGGTTGAGATAAAAGGCCCTGCGATTTTCGGCCCATGATGTGGCGATGTTCATGCTCTCGATTCCTTCGGGCTGGGTCAGTGCGATCGCACCGTTGAGCCCCTGCTGCCCATGGGCGTCCCTGATCGCGGGGCAGGTGAATGTAAGAAGGCGTCTGTTGTTATGCGTACTGAACTCAATGCCGAGTTTCTTGTCGCAATAGCTTATGGTGCCGTTGTCCGAGTCGGCCGGGAAACCGGTCTTTCCCCTGGGCAGGATGTTCATGGTATCGATCTGCTGAAAGGTTTTATGCTCAAAATCGAGCCAGCATATGGCAAAAAGACCGGCATAGCCCAGGTCGCTCATGGTAAACGTGATGCCGTATTTTTTGTCATGCGAGAGAATAGCATAATAATCCCATTCTTTGATGCGATACCATCCGGCCTTGATAGCATTCCTGTCATAGCGCCAGTAGGGCTGCTTTGCAAAACCCTCTTCTATGATGTGCCCTTGTTCATTCAACAGACTTATTGGCTTCATAATCTCATTTTGCATGCGCAGATCTCCCTTTTAAAAATAAAACATATATCGATGGATACTACAAGATGAGTAAAAAATTGTCATCAGAGAAGAATTGCATGCCCAAGTCAGGATATTAGGAATATATTGTTATTCCGCCTTACGATTATAATAATCCCGATTGAACTTTAACACTTCCGATGGATTCAGACTCCACCCACCCGCGTTTCTCATCCGCAAGCCGGATCAACGACCAGTTATCCTCGCTGCGTTCCCGCTCGGCTATGGTTCCGGCATGCAGCTTGAAAAGAACCGTATCATCCTGATCAGGACCGGCCAACACGTTCAGTTCTTCGGCAAAAACCACGACACGCTGATCGGTTTCAAGTTGATAGTACTTGGCCCCGAAAGAAAGCCCTGTGATAAGCCACAAGGTTACAAACGAAACAATGAAATAATATGTCCACTCACTTTTTATAAACAAACGCACAAGCAGTATGCTGAAGAACAGAAGATTGGCAAGAGCAAAGGCGTAAAAAAGTTCATCCAGATTAAAGGAATCAACCCAGAAAAATACAAAACTTAAAGGCGGTTCGAGCTCTTCGGCGGCATCTCTGGTCCTGTCCCCGGCGTAAGACAGATTGAACTGCAAATCTGCATCTCTGGGTATGAAGAGGTTTGCGCGCTTATAGTTCAGAATTGCGCGGCCCAGGTCTCCTGCCCTGAAATACGCATTGCCCAGGTTATAGAAAAAATGGCCTGAATAGTGCCCTGAGCTGATGAGCTTATTGTAGAGCTCTACTGCTTCGGTATAACTGCCACCCTTGTAGGCCTGGTTGGCCTGGAAGAAAAGATCCTCGGCGGATTTTTCGGCAGCAAAAGCAGAATGCCAGTTCATCAGTGAAAATAGTATAATAAAAAGCAAGGGACAATGTTTTCTCATCCAGCCTCCCTGTCGATCCGGCGGATAAGCGCTATCAGGTCATATCCGCTGTCAGCGGGATTATCACCGGTACCACTATAGACAGATTCCTGCAGCCTTTTTACGACATCGCGCAGCCTTTGAGCTGTCTCGCTGCTTGCTCCTTGTGATTCGACAATGCTTCCGGCCTCATCCGGGGTGATCAAACCCAAGCTAAGGCTGAAACGGTCATTTACAAAATCGCGAATCGCATCAAGCGCTTGTTCGGCGCTGAAATCTTCCCTGCCCAAGCGCACGATAAATCCTTTGGTTGCCTTCCTGGCCCTGATTGCCGCCATCTGATCGGTCGACCTCTTTTTGAGGTGCAACGTGAAAAAAACAACCAAAAAAATCAGCGGGGGTAGGAACAGGATGATTACAAGCATAGCCGCACGCTGCCGGATGTTCAGCCCGGGATCAAAGGCCTGCATGGTGGTGTGCACCGGCAGAATGTCGCGACCCAATTCTTCAACTTCGTGCTTGGGAACAGATATGCCCTCTTCACTCGGCAACACGACACCCTCATCTGCCTCGAGCTGTTCACCGGGCAGGACCGTAAGCTCATAAGGTTGCGTAGAGAGTAATTCATATTGATGCGTCTGCGGGTTGAAGTATGAAAGTCCCATCTCTGGTATGATAAAGCGGCCATCTTTCTGGGGCACCAGGGCCCATTTCATGATCTTTGTGCCGGTAATTCCCTGCTGATCGGTAGTACTTGTCAGCTGAGGCTGATCAGCGTACACCTTGATTCCATCCAGTTCGGGCAGCATCAGGTCGGGAATCCTGCTCACGTTTCCCCGGCCCTGGATGGTCACGCTGAGAGAGGCCGATTCTCCGGCCTTTATACGTGCAGGTTCCAGGTTGGAATTCAGCGTAAAGATCCCCACAAGCCCGCTGAAGTCCTCCGGACGTTCCTGCTGCGGCAGCGGCAGCACCGTAAGCTCCAAAGGCTGGCTGGTTACGTTTACGGGCCTTCCACTGGTGAATCCGAAAAACTGATCGTCAAAGGGGCTTCGGGATGTGCGCTTCTGATCATACACGTTCATACCCATGCGGGCCGGTTCGAGAGCATATACGCCGGGTTGGGCCGGAACAAGCAGATATCGTACCTCAAGAACCTGGTAGGGCTGGCCGGAGACAATGCTGCGATATTCAACAGCTTCCCCCAGCTGGCGGAAGGTCAGCTTTTCATCTTCGGGCAGACCGACCGAGACCTCGCTGATCTTGAGCCGGCGATAAAGCCTGAGGGTGTAAATTATCTGCTGCTCGCTGTAGGTGGTATCGTTTGAAAGAGCTGCCTCCAGAAACAATGTCCCGCGACCGCCGTCGGATTGTTCAGCCTTGCCCACTGTCAGGCTGACGGTATTGCTCTCGTAGATCTTGTCACGGATCCTGATACTGGCAGGGCCGATGGTAAAAGTACCAGCGGTCTTGGGTTGGATATAGTAGGAATATTCGATCCTTGAACTCTTTTCCCCGTTGACGATCTCGATGCGTTTCGAAGTGCCGCCCGAGCTGATATGAAAAACATCGAGCCCCATAATCATCGGTGACTCAGCACTGTTCTGTGCTCCATCAACACTCACAACCATGCGCACGGCGTCCGCGGTGGTGGCATCAGCTCGGTCGAGGCCCAGGCTGACCGTAATCTCCGCCCACAGAAGCCCGGGGAGAAATAGTGCAATAACAATCAGTGTTGTCAATACATATTTTTTCATATCACCAGTATTTGCCGGACGCCACCCCGCGGCGTTTATCTTCGGGAACGCGCAGGCGTAAAAATTTCGCTCTGTCTTCCCGGACATTATCCAGCAAAGCCTCGGCTTTCTTTTTATCAAGGGTTTCGGCCTGGAGGTTCTGAGCTTCTTCCTGCATTGCATCACTCTGCATGGGACTTGCAGACCCAAGATCGCCGGAGAGATCACGGGATTGCTCGGTCTCTGAGGATTGCCGGTTCAACCGATCCTGATCTTGCTGTCCCTGTTGTTCCCGCGCTCGATCCTGTTGCTCCTGCCCCTGCTGTTGATTCTGATCCTGTCCGGAGTCTTCCCTGTTCTGATCCTGATCAGATCCTTCCTGCCCTTCCTGACGCAGAGACTGACCACTCTGAGATTCATTGTTTTGCCGATCCTGTCCTTGCTGCTGCTGCGCATTTTTCTGCTTTTCGAGTTCTGTCATGGCAAACTCCAGGTTATAGCGGGCATCCTCATTTTCCGGGTCCAAAACGATCGCCTGCCGGTAATACTCGACGGCATGGGTCAAGTCGCCGGACTGAAAGGCGCTGTTACCCAGATTGAAAACAGCCTTGAAGCGCGTTTCATCGTTATCCGCCCTGCGGTACACACTCGAAAATGCTGCCAGGGCGCTCTGATAATCCTGGTTTTGATAGGCGGCGCACCCCCGGTTGTATCGGTATCTGATGTCCTTGGGGTTATCCAGGCCAAGCTGCTCATAGGCGGCCTGAGCCTCTTCATACTTGCCTGTTTCATAGAGTTTGTCGGGGTGCTCGGCTCCATGGGCCTGAACAACAAGTCCCATTATGACAAGCAAAACTGAAAGTATGCGTACGATACGCATCATAGTATTTTACTCCGGGAAGTGGAATTTTCCAAATGGCGTTCCCTGATCATTCCCTCTATCAGCAACAGCATAAGGGCCGCTACAATAAAAACGCTGAAGCGCTCTTCATATACCTTGATCTTGCCGCTTTTCAACTCGGCAGCTTGAGTACGCGAACGGATACCGGTAAAATAAATGACATCCAGATCAAAATCCCCGCTGAGCGCCCGCACATATACTCCGCCGGTAGAGCCGGCAATCTGCCGCAGACTCTCTTCATCCAGCTTGGAAAGCACGATCTTGCCCGCATCATCCTTGGCAAAGCCGCCCTTCTCTCCAGGTACAGGGCCGCCCTCGCTCCGGCCTATGCCGAAAACGAAAATTTTCACTCCGCTTGCACCGGCCTTGCGGGCTGCTTCCAGACCCCGGCCTTCATTGTCCTCGCCATCTGTTATCAGCATAATCACCCTGTCGGTAGCAGCCTCGGGATCAAACGAGTTCAGCGCCACATCGATTGCATCCCCCAGATCGGTACCGGGCACGGGTATCAGATCCGGGTTGAGCTGTCCCAGAAACATCTCCAGCGCTGCATAATCGAGCGTGAGCGGACACTGGACAAAGGCCGAACCCGAAAAGGCAATCAGCCCCAGCCGGTCACCCTTAACAACCTGTAAAAAATCGAGCACTTCTCGACGGGCCTGTTCAAGACGAGTCGGCTTAACATCCTCCACCAGCATGCTTGGGGAGACATCGAAAACAATCATAATATCAACCCCCTTTTGGAAAACTTCCTGGTAGTAGGAACCCCAGCGGGGACCGGCCAGGGCAATGATCAGCAACGCCAGAGCGCTCAGCAGCAGTAACCCTTTGAAAAAGGGCATCCCCTTGCGTTCAGGTGCTATCAGGCGCGGGAGCAGTTTGCAGTCTGCCAGAAGGGCTAAAGCACGGCGCTTGCGCCGCTGATACATGATAAGCCCTACAATCACCAGAGGTAACAGCCAGAAAAAATGTAGCATCCAAAGCGTGGCAAATGTCATGGCAGCACCCTCAGAATCGTCAGTCGCAAAATCAGTTCCAGGCACAAAAAAATCAGGGCCGGGATAAGAAACCAGCGGTAAAGCTCCCTGTAGTGGAAAAACTCCTTAAGTTTGACCTCTGACTTTTCTTCCTTATCAATTAGATCATATATTCCGGAAAGCTGTTCGCTGTCAGCGGCCAGATAAAATTTACCACCACCTGTAGAGGCCACGTTCCGAAGCGTCTCTTCGTCCAAGTCCACCCGCTGATAAACTGTGCGCTCACCGAAAATGGTATTGACCTTGAATGGAGCTTCACCCTTAGAGCCAACACCGATCGTATAAATTTTTACACCAACGGCGGCGGCGGCTCGGGCGGCCTGGAGCGGTAAAAGATCTCCGGCGTTATTGCGGCCGTCGGTCAGCAGGATCAGAATCTTTGAAGCGGCATCCAGATCCTTGAGGCGCTTGGCACTCACCGCAATGGCCGAACCAATGGCGGTACTGTCACCAGCCATACCGATCTGCATCCCTTCGACCAGACTAAGCAACAATCCCTTGTCCATGGTAAGCGGAGCCTGGGTAAATGCCTCCTGGCCGAAGACAACCAGGCCGATACGATCATGTTCACGTTTTTTGATAAAATCGTTCACTACCTTCTTGACTGCAGTGAGCCGGGTGACAGGATCTCCGTCGAGAGTGAAGTCAAGGGCCTGCATGGAACCCGATGTATCCAGGGTCAGCATGATATCCACACCCGGGGAGAGTATCTCCCGCTCCACATTATAGAGCTGCGGCCTGGCGCAAGCCAGAACCAGCCCAATCAGACAGATAGACCGCAGCATGAGAGGAAGCCTGCCTTTCAACTTATCTGCCGAGCTTGTAAACCTGACAATAGAGGAAGTCACGGAATACCGGATGGATTGCTCTTTGCGTACAAACATCCACGCGATCCATGCACCGACAAAAATCAAAGGGACAATTAAAGCTACAGGATATGCGAAACGAAACATCATGCCTTCTGATCCTCATCCAAAACATTGCCGGACTCAGGCTGATGCAGGGATGATGTCTGATCGATGTAGTTCAAAGCTGCGGCAATTTCTTGATCTTTTCGTGCGGGTGTAGGGGTCGCATCGGCAAATTTCACCAAGTCGGCCTGCTTGAGCAGGCCGACAATCGGATAATCTTCATTGTGGCTGATGTTGTTTGAAATCTCTTCCGTGGTGTATTCGGCCGCTGGGAAACCCCGAATCTCTTCCAGATAATGCTTGAGTATCTCGGAGAAGCGGAAATAAAAGGCCTTGTATCGACCCTGCTCAAAATGCCCGGTTCGAATAAGGTCATCGATCGACCTTTTAGCACGCACATGCGGAGCAGTCTGTTGTGGTTGCCATCCCCGGGCATCTGTTCTGCGTTTATACCAGATAATCATGCCGAGAATTGCCACAACAATCAGTACTGCCGGTATTCCCCAGAAAAGCCAGGCCCTCCAGTATGATTGTGTCGGGATAATTTCCCGAATAGGCTTCAAGCTTCTTTCTTCAGGTTTCTGTTCCAGATTCGAGATAACATCAATGCGAATGCCTCCGGTCTCCAGCCAGAGCTCATCACCGTGTTCATCCAGATATTTCAACCTGATCGGCCCGGTTTCCAGGATTTGCGTACCATCAAGGATTAGCTTCAGGGTAATCCGGCCCGGATCAAACTTTTTATCGACTATACTTGCATCTTCAAGTCCCTGGATATCGATCTTTTCCGGCAGATGTCCCTCCGGTGGAAGACGATAGTCCAGATTCAGCCGGACAACGGTCCCAACAGGAGCACTTGCTTTATCCAGACTGGTCGAGAGGTCACCCTGGAATTCAACGCCTGGTGCTTGAGCCCAAACCGGATTCAAGGGCAGTAAAAACAGGAACGCAATGACCCGGAGAATTTTTCGCCCGTTTGATATCCGGCAGTGCTTCATGCAAAAAAAACGCAATTTTTGTGGGTAAAACCTATACATTCAGCCGTTTTCTCCTATGATGAAACAGGCGTGAAAGTGGCTCAATCACATCCTTGTCAGTCCTCAATTCCACCAGGTCAACCCCGCTTCTGGCCAGCAGTCTATTAAGATCAGCCTCCTGCTTCCGGCGTTCTTCCCTCCAGATACGCCGCAGGGTTTTGCTGCTGGTATCGATAATGGCATGTTCTCCGGTTTCCGGATCATGAACATTCATCAACCCAATGCCCGGTAGTTCATCCTCAGCACTATCCATAATCCTGATTACCGTAAGATCGTGTTTCTTTGCGGTGTGCTTGAGGCTGCGATCATACCCGCTGTCAAGAAAATCCGAAATCAGAAATACGATGGCATGGCGTTTGATCGACCGGTTCAGGTAATTGAGCGCTGCATCGATATTGGTCCGGGGGTCTTGTGGTTCAAATGTGAAGATGTCCCGAATCAGTCGCCATACATGCGGTGCCCCTTTCTTGGGAGGCAAAAACTTTTCGACCTGCGAGCTGAAAAGTACAGCACCTACCTTGTCATTGGTCCTGATAGCCAGAAACGCCAGCATGCCGGCAACCTCGGCCATCAGCTCGCGCTTAAAACGCTCGCGTGTACCGAACAGATGCGAACACGAAAGATCGAGAACCAGCATGATGGTCAGTTCGCGTTCCTCGTGGAAGACTTTTACAAACGGCCTTCCATAGCGGGCCGAGACATTCCAGTCAATAGAGCGGATATCATCGCCCACCTGGTATTCGCGCACCTCGGCAAACTCCATGCCCTGACCTTTGAATGCGCTTTCATACTGGCCCGCATACAAATCATTGGCCAGGTACCTGGTTCTGAAATGGAATTGCTGAATTTTCTTGAGTACTTCGGCTGAAAGCATCAGGGAACCTCGATCCTCTCCAGAATGGTGCCGATCAGATCGTCAGTAGTTTTGCCTTCGGCCTCGGCCTCATAGCTCAGAATTATGCGGTGCCTGAGCACATCCGGAGCCATGGATTTGACATCCTGCGGGGTAACATACCCCCGGCCCTGCAGAAATGCATGCGCCCTGGAAGCCAACCCGAGCCAGATCGAAGCTCGGGGAGAGGCACCGTAGCTGATCATGGAATCCAAATCAAGCCCGAACTCCCGGGGGTTCCTGGTAGCTGCCGAAAGACGTACAATATACTCCATAATCTTTTCTTCCATATGAATGGAATACATGACCGCCCGGACCGATGCGAGATCGGAGATCTTAACAACACCGTTTACATTCTCAGTAGCACCGGAGTAGACCCGCTCCATGATTTCCTTTTCCTCCTGGATGCTGGGATAATCCACCTTGATTTTCAGCATGAATCGGTCAATCTGAGCTTCGGGCAATGGGTAGGTGCCTTCCTGCTCGATTGGATTCTGGGTTGCCAGCACCAGGAAAGGCTGCTCCAGTACAAAGGTTTTCTCGCCGATAGTGACCTGTTTTTCCTGCATGGCTTCTAAAAGTGCACTTTGAACCTTGGCCGGGGCCCGGTTGATCTCGTCCGCCAAAATGATGTTATGAAAGATCGGCCCTTTTTTTATCTCAAATGATGCGTTGTCTGGTCGGTATATCTGGGTGCCGAGGATGTCCGCAGGCAACAAGTCAGGGGTAAACTGTATCCGTTGAAACGAGGTGCTGATGGTTGCGGCCAGGGTCTTGACCGCCGTGGTCTTGGCCAGACCAGGCAGTCCCTCCAACAACAGATGCCCGTCACACAACAGACCGATCAGCATTCGCTCCACCAGGTTGCGTTGACCCACGACAACCTTTTCCATCTCGGAAATAACCTGACGAACGATAACGTTTTGTTTTTCAACACTTCGGGTAACTTCCTGAATATCCATGAGTCTCCCTTCCTTCTGTATTCCAGTTCAGATTTATAAATAAATTTTAACAATTTTTTCAATATGCATTTTAATAAACCGTGTTTATCCCTCTTTTAAAATAATTTTTCTACTCAGAAAAGTGTCAAAAAAATTCGGTCGGGTCTTTATTCCAAGGATATGATCCTGAAAATCTGGCTCTTTCACCTTGCACTTCAATTCGGAAATCAACTATAATTTCAAAATGAAGGGACAACAAACAAGCAAAATTATTATTCAAAGCAGATTCTGCGGCCCACCCAATTCAGCACATGGTGGGTATACCTGCGGTTTGCTGGCAAGTTTCATAGACGGGATAGCCGAAGTCAAACTCCGGCAACCCCCTCCCCTGGAAAAAGAGCTTGATGTTGAAATATTGCACGACAGCACAGTTATTTTGAAAGAGAGGCAGGCAATTGTTGCAGAAGCCCGCCCGGCCAGACTGGATATTGATGTTCCGGAGCCGCCCACATATCAGGAAGCCGAGGATGCCGCAAAAAAGTACCTGCTTAAGGATGATCATCTCTTTCCAACATGTTTCGTGTGCGGCCCCAAACGAGATAAAGATGATTGTTTTTGTATTTTTGCAGGCCCGGTTGCCGGGAAACCCATGGTTGCCTCGCCATGGACTCCTGATAAATCGCTCGTTGATGAAACAGGCAGAGTACGGCCGGAATTTATCTGGGCCGGTCTCGACTGTCCCGGGGCATATGCTGTGATGGACACCCCTCCCAGCCTGATTATGCTGGGAACATTCAGCGCAGATATCAAAGAACGGCCTTATCCCGGCGATATTTGCATAACAATCGGTTGGGAAATCGCAAGAGAAGGCAAAAAACGCAGTGCAGGCACTGCTTTGTTTTCGAAAACAGGAAAGCTGCTCGGCAAGGCAAAAGCAATATGGATCGAAATCAATTCATAGCTCGTAAGTATAGCAGATCTATGACCTTACCAGACAGACTGTTTGTTATTCGGGTTAGACTTTATAATCAGAATTGATCGCTACGTATCTGATGTACAGAAAATGATCTCTTTATGCTATATATGCTATACAATTGTATAACTTTATAAATCGTAGAATACGATCTGAACTATGGCGAAACTAACCTTACAGGAATGGCTGCATCGGGCAGAAAACAATCCGCATTTCCTGGAAAATGTGACTGCGCTCAAGCACATCCCGGCCCAAAAAGGCAGTTATGTCCCCTACCCTGACTGGATCCACCCCCGGCTGAAAGAGGTGCTCACGGGTCGCGGAATCCATCAAATCTACAACCACCAGGCGCATGCCATCGATCTGATCAGAAACGGCAGGGATGTGGTGCTAGTCACCCCGACTGCCAGCGGGAAAACCCTCTGCTACAACATACCGGTCTTACAGAAGATCCTGGAAGAGCCGGAGACCAGAGCACTCTACCTTTTTCCGACCAAGGCCCTGGCCCAGGATCAGATGCACGAGGTACACAGCCTGATCGGAGAAATCAAGGCAGACATCAAAACCTACACCTATGACGGCGATACACCGGATGATGCCCGCCAAGCCATCCGCAAACAGGGCCACGTGGTGGTGACCAACCCTGATATGCTGCACACGGGTATCCTGCCACACCATACCAAGTGGCAGAAACTATTTGCCAATCTGAAATTTATCGTTGTGGACGAGTTGCATGTCTACCGCGGGGTGTTCGGCAGCCATCTGGCCAATGTCTTGCGGCGACTGGTTCGCATCTGCCGTTTTTACGGTCAGGAACCGGTGTTTATCTGTTGCTCGGCCACGGTGGCCAACCCTAAAGAGCACGCCGAGCGTCTCCTGGAACGAAAGGTGGAACTGATCGCCAAGAGCGGGGCGCCCACTGCGGAAAAAACGTTCATTTTCTATAATCCGCCTATCGTCAACCGCGAGTTGGGCATCCGGCAGTCGGCGCTGACCCCGACCAGGAACATTGCCACCGAGCTGATCAACAACGATATCCAGACCATTGTGTTTGCTACAAGCAGGCTCAACGTGGAAGTGCTTACAAAATATCTCAAAGACCGTTTCAAAAAGAAATCACCGGTGAGCGACCATTTCGTAACCGGTTATCGCGGAGGTTATCTGCCACACCTGCGCCGCAGCATAGAAAAGGGCCTGCGCGAACGCCAGATCATGGGTGTTGTCAGCACAAACGCCCTGGAACTGGGGATCGATATCGGGGCATTGGATGTCTGTATCATGGCAGGCTATCCGGGATCAATTGCCAGCACCTGGCAACAGGCCGGGCGTGCCGGCAGAAGAAGCGGCAACAGCGTGGCCATCCTGATCTCGCGCAGCACCCCCATGGACCAGTTCATCGTTGACCACCCGGAGTTCTTCTTTGCAAGCTCGCCTGAACACTGCCGCATCAGCCCCGACAACCTGCTGATCCTGCTGCACCACATCAAAAGCGCCGCCTTTGAGCTGCCTTTTGAAAAAGGTGAAACCTTCGGCGGTGAGAATCTGGAGGAAATTCTGAACTATCTCGAGGAGAAAGGCGTGCTGCACCAGGTAACGGATCGCTGGCACTGGGCTGCCGAAAGTTATCCTGCGGACGAGGTGAGCCTGCGGACAATCAACCCTGAAAACGTAGTGGTGGTTGATATCACCGATACCGGCAATCACAAGGTAATTGCCGAGGTAGACTGGGACAGCGCATTTACCACTGTGCACGACGGTGCCATTTATATGGTGGAATCCCGGCAGTACCATGTCGACAAACTGGACATCGAACGTAATAAGGCCTACGTGAAGCAGGTGGAGGTCGATTATTTCACCGACGCCATGACCTACACCAATGTGCGGGTGCTTGACGGCTTTGACATAAAAAAACCGGGCAATATCATCGTCGAACACGGTGAAGTACAGGTGGCCCGTAAGGTTATCGGGTATAAAAAAATCAAGTTTTATACTTCCGAAAACGTCGGTTACGGTGATGTCAACCTACCCGAAAAGGACATGCATACGAGTAGCTACTGGTTTACCATACCCTGGGATTTCCTGGATGCGCTCAAACTCAGGCGCGAGGAGATTATCGACGGACTGACCGGCCTGGCATACACCCTGCACCACCTTTCCGCCGTAGTTTTGATGTCCGATATACGTGACATCGACCGCTGTATCGGCGATAAAAGCGGCGAATGGTTTGTGCGCCACGGCAATGATAAACGCATGATCACGTCATCCCCCCTGTCCGGCCAGAGCGATGATCAGGTCATGGTGGATGCCTACGACCCGACAGTTTTCATCTTCGATGCCTATCCCGGGGGCATCGGGTTTTCGGAGCTCCTGTTTGAACAGCACGATGAGTTGCTGCGTGCAGCCCGGGACCTGATCAAGTCTTGCCCGTGCAAACACGGCTGCCCGATGTGTGTAGGACCTGTGCTCGAAGTCGGACCAGGCGCAAAACAGGCCGCGTATGCCATCCTTAAATTGATTGAAAAGTAATGCGTGTTACCGATAAACTGAAACGGCTCACCGGGGAAACCGACAAGCTCCCCAAACCACAATCAAATAATGAAACCATAAACGAACTGCGCAGAAAAATCGATACGATCATCGAGCGCAGCCGGCATATCGAAGAACGGCATTCCGCGTCATTCAAGGGCAAAGCCCAGGCGCTCGAAAGTGTGATAACCGGCGAAGAAATCGTAAACGAACACGGCACATTCTATTTCACCCGTTCCACCTTTCATAAATCAAGTAGCCATGGCTGCCGCCTGGTCGGAGCTCTGGCAAACATTGATATGCACACCGCCGGTTTGATTGCCGGGTCCCCCGAAATAGCCCGTATGAACCCTGACGACGGCCTTTATCTGGATACCGAGACAACCGGTCTGGCCGGAGGAACCGGAACCTTTCCCTTCCTGATCGGCCTGGGCTGGTTTGAAGACAACAACTTTGTGACATGTCAGCTGTTTGCCCGTGATTTTTCGGAAGAAAAAGCAATGCTTTCTTTTCTCAGGGAAATCGCTGCTCAAAAAAGCTTCCTGGTGACCTTCAACGGCAAGGCCTATGATATAAATCTGCTCTCAACGCGCTTTATCCTCAACCGGCTTGAGGATTCCTTTATCCATATGCCGCATCTTGATCTGCTCTTTATATGCCGCCGTCTGTTCAAACATCGCCTTGAAAACAGTCGGCTCGTTACGTTGGAATGCGGCATTCTCGGATTTGAACGCACAGGCGATGTCCCCGGATACGAAATCCCCCAGCGCTACTTCGACTGGTTGAAAAGGCACGACGCCCGAACGCTGGAAGATATATTCGAACACAACCGGCTGGACATTCTCTCGATGGCGGCTCTCAACGCCCACCTGACAGAACTCGTGGGACCAGGCCCCAATCCTCCCGCCACCCACCCGGGAGACATCATGGCTGTTGCCAGGCTGTTTTTTGAATGCGGCGACAGCGTACTTGCGAAAAAACTCTACGAAGAACTTATCCACTGTGAATATAATGACGTGGTCAGGGAAACACGTCGGCATCTTTCCCTGATCCATAAGCGGGCCGAATGCTGGGAAGAGGCAGCCAAGCTCTGGGAAAGCATGCTCGCTGACGATCCGCTGGATATATTCGCCGTGGAAGAACTCGCCAAGTTCTTCGAGCACAGAAAACACGACTATACCCGTGCGACCAAACTGGTCGAAGAAATCCTCGACCGTCCCACAGCTGTCACACCCTTTGAACGCGATGCCCTGATCTATCGTATGGAACGTCTTAAGCGCAAGTCAGGTCTATATTTGGCAGACAAGAGCAACAAAGAAAATCCGGACTAGGATCTTACTGCAATTCGAAGATCCCAAGCATCTTTTTACGATAAGGGCAAATAATTCAAATCCGGCAAACTATTCCGAACCGTCTCCGGCGAGCTCTTTAAGGGCTCCTCGGTCCAGGGTTCTGATAAAGCGGCCCTGCATGCTGATCATGCCTTCTTCGGCCATTTTCTTCAGCACCCGGTTGAGTGTTTCCGGAGTGGCCCCCAGTATCTTGGCCAACTCACGCTGCGTAAAAGGCATCTCGACAATATCCTCGCCCTTGCCGTCACTTTGCCTGGTCGACATGAGTAGAAATGAAGCAAGCCGTTGAGGAATTTCTTTGAGTGAGAGTGACTCCACCAGAGTCAGGGTTTCTTTCAGCCGCTGGCAGAGCACTGAAAGCATGTTGAGAAGAATCCGCGGATTTTTCCTGGCCTCAACCTCCAATACATCACCGGGAAGAACCAGAAGGGTACTTTCCTCCAATGCCATGGCATCTGCTGGATATACGGACGCGTTCAGGGTGGAACATAAACAGAACATCTCTCCCGGGCCAAAAAGATAGATGGTCTGTTCTTTGCCATTAAAAGATGTCTTGGAAAGTTTGACCATGCCCTTTTTCACAATAAAAAACGACTGCACTTCATCACTCTCACTGACGATAAGCCGGCCTGCCGTATATTTCTTCTCCCTAGCGGAACCAATCAGGATATCCAACTGCTCGGCCGGAATGTCAATGAAAAGCCTGGTGGATTGTAAGAACTCGAGTATATCCATATGAATTACATTTTTATACAAAAAGTTTACCTAGATCAATGCACAACTCTTTCAGCCCAGCGGTGGATATGTGTGCATGTCGAGCAACTCGATTCATTCCGGCGTCAAGTCTGAGAATTATCTGGCCATGGTGGAGGCGATCCACGAATTCGGACAATATCCGCTCAATCTTGATTGAGGCCGGATTCCCGGCCTCAGGAGATTCCGGAATAATACCGGTTGGCCTTCAACGAACGACCATGGAAGAATATACCCTTTTTCAGCCGAATGATGATGGGCGGCTGACAACGGTTTCGCCCGGCCGGGAGAGTATGATCTGCAGGTAATTTTCAGTACATGTTGCGTTTCCTGTCCCAGTGGAGATGATCGCTGGTATGGAGAAAGAAATCCAGCAGATCAAGCCTCAGCTTGAGCGCAGTCTCGGCATATTCCGGGTTGTCGATCAGGTTGGTCAGCTCCCGGGGGTCACTGACGAGGTTATAGAGCTCCTCCCTGCCCGCGGTACGGACCACCAGCTTCCACTGACTGGTGCGGATCATGGCTGATCGGGCCTCGGTGGAGGGATCTTCCATTCCAAGGCGTATTTTTTCGTAGTAGATATGGTCTGGGTCCACGACAAAACCCGCATGCGATTCATGCTGGGAAAAATCCTCGGGATTGTATCCCTGGAGGGCGAATACCGCTTCACGATGAATATCCTGTTTGCCCGTGATGAGCGGCAGGAGTGATTTGCCGGAATGCACATAGGGCGTGTGGATGCCGGCTACTTCCATAATCGTTGGAAAGACATCGATGCTCTGGACAAGCTGATTTAATGTTGTGGCGGCATGGGCGTTGCCGGGCAGTTTTATAATCAGGGGCATATGCAGAAGGCAGTCCTGATAGCCGGTCGACCATTTCTCGGTCAGTCCGTAATCACCGACATAATCCCCGTTATCGGAGATAAAGGTAATCATGCTGTCGTCGTACAGGCCCTTTTCTTTAAGCTTGTTGAGGACCGAACCGACGAGGTCGTCCAGTTTGGAGGCCATGCCATAGTAGGTGGCTCTGATTTCGCGGAAATCCTCCTCGCTGAGAGCGTCGAGACCGTAGCGGGTATGAATTTCCTGCATAAAATGCGGTTTGTCGGCCAGCACGGGTGGGATAGGAGCGGTGATGGCAGAGCGGTCATACATGGAAAAGTAGGGTTCCTCCACCGTGTAGGGTGTGTGGGGTAGTGAAAAGGCCACCACCAAGCAGAACGGCTTGCGGGGTGGGTCGTCGAGATACCTGTTGACCGCCTCGGTCAGTTTTTTTTCGTAGTCGCCCTGTGCGCTGTCACGTTCGCCCAGGTAGAACGACCGGTAAAACCGGTTGTCTTCGGGAAAGGGGCTCTCCCAGACGCTTCCGACAATCCTGGCGATTTTTCTGGCATCGGGGTCGAGAATCGTATGTTTGCCCCGCAGTAAATCCAGGGTCAGTCGGATAATTTAAAACTTTTCTTTCAGAGGCTTCTCCTTGATTGCATCCTTGATGAGACCGATGCCGATTTTTTTCAGCGAGATATATTCCGTTACACTTTGGTCGAATGCCGCGGGATTGAGGAGGTCGTTTTTGCC
>Ga0272441_10002232_pt1 | contig 39697 bp, 39 predicted proteins | sample SSMProp6N_FD_193582 | JGI IMG/M metagenome (GOLD analysis project Ga0272441, IMG submission 193582) | Marine sediment archaeal communities from Little Sippewissett salt marsh, Falmouth, MA, United States - SSM-Prop-6N | ecosystem: Environmental > Aquatic > Marine > Wetlands > Sediment ... | reverse complement strand
TAATTCAGAACAATTAGATCCATGGAATGTAGATATAGGACATTTGTGCCAGAGTTATTTTGAGAAGATTAAAGAGATGGAAGAAAGCAATTTTTTTGTTTCAAGTAAGATATTACTTGCTGCTTCTCTTCTTCTTAGAATTAAGTCTGAGATTTTGCTTAATAGATATATAAAAGATATAGATGAAACATTATTTGGAAAAAAAGATGAACAAAAAAAGCTTTTTGAGAGAATTGAGATAGATGAATCTCAACTTCCTATTTTGTCACCAAAAACTCCTATTCCAAGATTTAAAAAAGTAACATTGCAGGAATTAATAACAGCATTAGATACAGCTATAAAAACAGAATCAAGAAGAATTAATAAAGAAATAGAATCAAAACAAGCAGAAAGACTTGCTTATATTGATGTTCCTAAGTTTAGAAGGATTAATATTAGAGATAGGATAAGGCAGTTTTATGCAAGAATACTAACTTCTTTTAAACATCCAAAACATAAAACAAGTTTAAAACTTCCCTATAGTCATTTTACAGGAGAAGTTAAAGAGCAAAGATTAGCATGTTTTCTTCCTCTTCTTCATTTAAGTAATAATAATAAACTATGGCTTGAGCAAGAAACACATTTTGAAGAGATATGGATATATCTCTATGATGTCTGGAAAAAAGAATTTCCAGATGGAGATATAGCTTTAAAAGAATTAAAAGAAGAACTTGAAGAAGAAGTTAAGGAGATAACAAAAGAATTAGATGATGAGCAAAAAAAGAGAGTAGAGAAATTAAATAAAGATTTTGAAAATCCTATTGGAGATTTTATAGAAGGAGGTTTGGAAGATAACAAAAAATGAAAAGAACATTAAGAACACTTGCAACTATGGCTTGTTTGTTTATTATTCCAGGTTGTATGACTGTAGGATTTAAAGGGCCTGGAGCTAGAAGAGATGCAGACGATTACAGAATAGATTATGCATCAAATTTAAATGATGCAGATGAAGTAGCAAGTTATAATTTAAGGCAATAATATGAAAGAGAAGTTTAGATTTTATGGATTTTGGCTTTCATTAGTTATGATATTAATTTTTATTTTACAAAATTATATTCCTGGATTTACAGATGTGTTTAAATTAAGTTCAGATGCATTTCCAAAAATATGGCAATTTGTTACAGCTATATTCTTACACGGAAGTTTACAACATCTTGCTTATAATTTATTTGCTTTATTATTATTTGGATTTATATTAGAAAGACTTATTGGAGGAAATAGGTTTTTAACTTTATTTTTTGTATCTGGAATATTAGCAAATCTTATCTCATGGTATTGGTTTCCAAATGCATTAGGGGCTAGTGGAGGAATTATGGGAGTTATTGGAACTATTGCTATTATCAAGCCTTTAATGGCTGTCTGGGCTTTTGGTTTAATTTTGCCTATGTTTATTGTTGCCATATTATGGATTGTTGGAAGTGTTATAGGTATATTTGGTTTTGGAGCTGGAAATATAGGGTATTTAGCTCATCTTGTTGGTATTTTGTTTGGTATTATTTATGGATTATGGATTAGGCTAGAATCTAAAAAAAGAAAGCAAGGCAGTATTATTTATTCAAGAAAGATTAGGATTCCAGAAAGTTCTATGAGAAGATGGGAAAATATGTATATCAAAAAAACCTAATAAATTGTTGAGGTTTTTAGGATCATCCAAAATTGAAAAAAGAGGTATTAATTTCAATTTATGGAGATGGAGAAATAAGATTACATCTCATGTTCTGAAGGAATATAAGAACTTGTTCCTCTTTTTCTTTCTTGTTCTAATTTTTTTAATAAATCTCTTATTCCCTCATAATCAGGAGATATATCCACATCTTTCATACTAATAACTGTTCTTTGATTTGGATCTCTTGTTGGAAGAGAAATAGTATAATAATTATCATCTAATCTATCTTCATATTCAGGTTCTTCTTCAATAGGTTTTATTTTTACTTTAATAGGGATCAATCCTTTTTTTAGTGCTCTTATGTCTTTTACAAATCTTTTTTCTTTTGCTGTTTCACTTGAAAAATATTTCTTTTCATATAATTGATTAGCACAAAGATCTATTTCTGTATTCTGGTCTTTATGAAAACCTGCACAAATCATAATCCCTTCTAATCTAGCAAATAATCTTCTTGAAAATCTGTCTCTTGCAATACCTGCTAAGCTTACAAAAAATGTATCTTCATTCATTTTTTTACTAAATTGCCAATCAAATAATTGCTTATAAAGATTTTTATAATGAATAATAAGGTTTAAAAGTACATTATGAAGTGTAATATTATGGACTTAACAAAACTAATAAGAAAAGCATTAGCTATTCCTATTTGTTAATCTAATTAAATTCTTTTTTATTTAATATGGTAGATATTAATAAAAATTTTGAAGAAACTATCTTGAAAAAAAGTGAAGAAATAACTGGAGTTAGTATAAAAGGTTATGATTTTAATCAAGGTATAGATTATTCTAAACTTATAGATAGTTATGCTTCAACAGGTTTTCAGGCATCAAATCTTTCTAAGGCTATAGAAATAATTAAGGAGATGAGAAAAAAGAAAGCTTATATTTTTTTAGGATATACTTCTAATATGGTTACTTCTGGTTTAAGAGATATTATAAGATATTTAGTAGAACATAAACTTGTAGATGTTCTTGTAACAACAGCAGGAGGTATAGAAGAAGATTTTGTTAAGTGTTTAGGAGATTTTAAGCTTGGAAGTTTTATGGCTGATGGATATGAATTAAGAGAAAAAGGAATTAATAGAACAGGAAACATATTTATTCCTAATTCAAGATATTGTAATTTTGAGGATTGGGTTTTACCTATATTAAAGAATTATAAAAATGAAACTCTTACTCCATCAAAATTAATAAAGATTTTAGGAGAAAAAATAAATAATAAAGAATCTATTTATTATTGGGCAGCTAAAAATAATATTCCTGTGTTTTCTCCAGCTATTATGGATGGAAGTTTAGGAGATATGATTTATTTTTTTAAAAATAAAAATCCTAATTTTAAACTTGATATTACAGATGATACTGTTGAATTAAACAATTCAACTGTTGGAAAAGATAAAACAGGTATGATTATTCTTGGAGGAGGAGTTGTTAAACATAGTATTTGTAATGCTAATCTTTATAGAAATGGTGCTGATTATGCTGTTTATATAAATTCTCTTCAAGAATTTGATGGTAGTGATTCTGGAGCAAATCCAGAAGAAGCTAAGTCATGGGGAAAGATTCAAGGGATAGGAAAGGCTGTAAAGGTAGTAGGAGATGCTACTATTTTATTTCCCTTGATTGTTAGTAAAAGCTTTATTTAATTCTTAAGGATAGTTTTATAAATTAATTAAACCCTATTTATTTATGAAAAAAGAAGTAATAAGTTTGTTATTATTATTGTTTTTAATACCTGCAATAAGCGCTTTTTGTAATAATAACACTATTTGTGAAGCACACTTAAATGAAACTCTTGAAAATTGTACAACTGATTGTAATTGTGTTAATGTAACAAATTGTAATGATTTTAATAATTGTACAGATGAAGCATGTATAAATAACAGTTGTGTACATACTAATAACAATAATGCTTGTGATGATGGTTTGTGGTGTACTATTGGAGATCAATGTTCTTTAGGAAATTGTACAGGAACAGAGAGGATATGCCCTGATGATGATTTTGCATGTACTGTTCCTTATTGTAATGAGCAGTTTAATAGGTGTTTGTTTAATTATGATTCATGTTCATGTGATATAGATGATGATTGTCCTGATGATAATAATCCTTGTACAGAGGCAAGATGTATTGATAAATTGTGTCAGACAATTTCTAATAATAATCCTTGTGATGATAATGATAATTGTACTATTAATGATAAATGTGCAAATAGTACTTGTATTGGAAAGGCAATAGATATAGATGATAATGATCCTAATACTTTTGATGCTTGTTTAGAGAATGGAACAGTTGTTCATGAGCCATATGAGCAAGTAGGAGATAGGAGATATGATGTTGATGGAGAACAGCCTCCTTCTTATGATGAAGTTAATAATACTAATCAAACTTCTCAGCCTCCTGTTAATGATACAGATGATAGAGATAATCAGATACCTCGAGATGAATCTAAATCTAGAGCATGGATATGGATATTATTAATAATTATTTTATTAGGAATAGGAGGATTTTTTTTATATAAGTATTTGAAAAAAAAGAAAACCCCTGCTCCACCTACTCAACCAAGACCTGGTTTTCCTCCTGGTCCTCCAAGAATGCCTCCGAGACCAAGAATGCCTCCTAGGCCTGTTATGATGCAGCAAAGGCCTGTTCAGCCAGTGCAGCAATAATTATTGATACACTTTCTTAATCTTATTTAAAAATTCTTTGAATTTTTTCTTTTTTATAGATGACTTTGCATCTTGGATAAGATTCATAAGATAACAAAGATTATGAATACTTGCTAATCTTCTTCCAATAGGTTCTTGATCAATAAGTAAATTTCTTATATAGGCTCTGCTGAAATTTTTACAAGCATAGCAAGAACATTTTTTATCAATAGGTTTGCTGTCTTTTTTATATTTAGAATTAAAAATTCTAAGTTTTCCTTTTGATGTGAATAATGTTCCTCTTCTTGCATTTTGAGTTGGAAATCTTGAGTCAAACATATCAACTCCTCTACTTATAGATTCAAGAATCATTACTGGATCTCCTTCTCCCATAAGATAACAAACTTTATCTTCTGGATAAACACTTTTAGCTACTTCTATCATCTTTAATTCATCTTGTTTTTTTTCTCCAAGTGCTAATCCTCCGATTGCTAATCCATCAAAACCAATACTAGATATCTGAGCAGCTGAAAGTTGTCTTAAATCTTTATGAATCCCTCCTTGACATATTCCAAATAATAATTGGCCTTGTTTGTTTTTCTTGTCATGATGTTGTTTACATCTTTTTGCCCATTCATATGTCTGATACACTGCTTTTTCTATTTCTTTTTTTGAATGTTCTATAAGGGGCATTGTGTCTAGACACATTGCAATATCACTTCCTATATCTAATTGAATCTCCATATCTTTTTCAGGAGTTATATGCAGTTTACTTCCATTAAAAGGATTTCTAAACCAAACTCCTTTTGAATTAGATTTAATATATAAAGAAGGAGAATACATTTGAAAACCTCCTGAATCAGTTATATTGATTCCTGAAAAATTCATAAATTTTTTTATTCCTCCTAATTTTTTTATGATTTTTTCTCCAGGTTTGAGATGAAGAACAAAAGTATTACTTATTACAGCATTTGCGTTTATTTGTTTTAGTTCTTGAGTAGAAATGTATTTGACAGCTGCTTTTGTTGCAACAGGCATGAAAAAAGGTGTTTCTATGATTCCTGATTTTGTTTTTAATAATCCTATTCTAGCTTTTGTTTTTTTGTCTTTTGAAGTTATTTTAAACATGTTTTTAGAAGTAAAAATGGTTATAAAAACATATTGTTAATACCAACTATCTAAGAGACTAGAACGACTATAACGAGATTGTCTTCCTTCTACTCTTGATTTTCTTTTTTTTGTATCTTTCCAAGTCATTACAGGAGGAAAAGCCCTCGGAGGTTTTCCACAATCAACAACCTCATATAATTGTTTAGTAACTTCCTGACCATTAAAAAAAGCCTTTAATCTATCTCCTCTTTTTCTTGCATTATCTGCTGATTCTAATACTTGTTCTCTTTCTAATGCAGATCTTAATGATGTATCACTTGCCTCAGCCCATAAATATCTTTCTCCTGCCTTGCCGATATGATCTCTTTTTTCTTTAGAATATTCAATTTCAATTACTAATAATCCTGGCCTTTCAGCAGACATTTCTTCAGCAGTGAGTCTCCAAGATTTTACTTCTGGGGACTCAGGAGGCCTGTAACTACTATAACCCTCATCATAACTACTATCTCTGTCCATAAAAATATTTAATTTTCTTAATTTTTAAAGATTTATATGATAATCCATAATTTTAAAATATCTAAAATCCATATAAAAACATGGCAAAAAGAGGAAACAATCGAAAACTAGCAGAAATTTTCTTTGAAGTAGCAGATATATATCAGCTAAAAAAAGTTAGGTGGAAGCCTCAAGCTTATAGGCTTGCTGCTCAGACTCTTGAAAGTTTGTATGTTGATGTTTCTGAGATATATAAAAAAGAAGGAGCAAAGGGAATTGATAACCTTCCTGGAATAGGAGAAGGAATGACAAAAAAGATTATAGAATACTTGAAAACAGGCAAGATTAATGAATTTGAGAGACTTAAAAAAAGTCTTCCTATGGGTTTATATAAGATGATGCAAGTTCCTGGGATTGGTCCTAAAAAAGCATCAATGTTTTATTATAAAAAGGGTATAAAAAATGTTAAAGAACTAAAACAAGCTGCAAAACAAGGCAAGTTAATAGGATTGCCTGGTTTTAAAAAAAGAGCAGAAGAAAAAGTTGTGGAGGGGATAAAAATATTTAAAAGAAGTAAAGGAAGAATTTCTTATGAAGATGCTAAAAAAATAGCTAATCCTATTGTTAGAAGTTTGAAAAGACTTTCTGAAGTTAAACAATTAGTTGTTGGAGGAAGTTTTAGAAGAAAAAAACCAACAATAAGAGATATTGATATTATTATTTTATCAAATAAACCTGAATCTGTTATTAGTAAATTTGTGAAATTAAAATTTGTTGATAAGGTATTAGGAAAAGGTAAAGAAAAAGCAACAATAATAACTAAAAAAGGTATGCAAGTTGATATTAGAATTTTTTCAAGAGATGAATTTGGAGCAGGTTTATTATATTTTACAGGAGATAAGCAGCATAATATTTATTTGAGAAAAATAGCAATAAAAAAAAGCTGGAAGCTTAATGAATATGGGCTTTTTGAGAAAAATAAAAAGATTGCAGGAAGTAGTGAAAAAGAGATTTATAGAAAATTAGGACTTAAGTATATAAATCCTGAGAAAAGAATTGGAGAAGGAAGATAAGTTATATAAACTATGATTCTTATTAATAATTATAAAAAAGGGGCAAAATGGAGAAAAAGACAAAAGTTCATATTAGTGCAATTATCTCTACTTTATTGATATGGCTTGGAATTGGAACAATTGTCTATCATAATATTGAGAATTGGAATTGGATTCAGGCTTTTTACTTTTCAGTTGCTACTTTAACAACAGTAGGTTATGGAGATTTAGTGCCTACAAATGATATGTCTATGCTTTTTACATCTTTTTACATTCTTTTTGGAGTTGCAATTGTATTAACTTCCTTAGGAATGATTGGTTCAAGATATATTAAAGGAAAAAGAAGAATACTATATAGGAGAAAAAGATAATTACTTTTTCTTTTTTGTTTTCTTTTTTTCTTTTTCTATTTCCTCTGCGTTTTTATTGAAGACACGTATTTGTTCCTCAATAATTTCTTTCCAGTTAATTTTTGACATTTTGATATTATTGGTTTAATATCACAGAACTCTTTTTCCTTTTGGGTAGTATTATAAGGCAGGAGGGGTTTATAAGGGTTTTGCCTGTTTTCTTGAGTAATATCCAACAAATATAGGACCTAGCTGAACTTTTTCAAATTTTCCTCTTCTCCTCAAAGCAGCTTCAATTTGTTTTTCTTTATGAAGATAAGCTTCTGCTTCTATCTGAACATTATCTGATAATTGATATAATCCTTTAACATGATTTTTTTCATTTATATCAAAATTAACAAAGCTTTTTCTTAATAATTGCTCTGCTTGATCATTAAAATCAGCAATAGCTACTAATCCTCCTGGCTTAGCTTTTGTAAATAATGTATAAACAGAATTTGATAGATCTTCTACACAATGTAAGGCCATGCTGCATAAAACAAGATCATGAGAGCCCATCTTAGCCAGGATATCAAAAGGCAAAGCTCCTTGTCTTAATATTAATTGTCTTTTTGGGTGTTTTTCTCTTATATAATCAAGAAATTCTTTTACAGGATCTATTCCTGTATATAAGGCATCTTCTGGAAGATGTTTTAATGCTTCTCCCCAGCCGCATCCAATATCAAGGACATCTAAAGGTTTGTCTGAAGGTTGGGTTTGTCTTGCTTTTTCTGCTGCTTGTTGAATAAAAGGTATGAGATGATGTCTAAAATAATCATCTCCTGATTCAGCGTGCTGAATCCATTTTTTTGCATATTGTTTGTTATACATCTTATTGTTTTTATCAAGAACTCTTCTTCCCAAATTTTATGCGGTTATATGTTTAAAAAATTAACTAAATAAACCCTTGAGCCAATTAATGAATTTTTGCCATGGATTGTTTCCTGGCAAAGCTTCTACATAACTTAAACAAGCTCCATCTTCACATCCTTTTTCACATTCATATTTTGAGGAGTTTAATAGGGCTGGACCTTCTTTATTGCAAGAATATTCTATTAATGTGTCTTTTTCAATTATTGAACAAGTATCATTATAATAAGCTGATCCTGTACTAGTTCTTATTTCAACAACTCCTTTTGTATTATAATTAACTCCTTTATCAGAATCAAAGCATTCTATTGCTGTTATATTTGTTATTAAGAATAGGATAATTATGGTGCTTAATATTAAAATTGGTGATTTTTTCATTATTTTTGTATGGTTAGTAGGGTTTAAAGGTTTTTTGATGTTAAGTTTTTATGTATTAATAGATTAAACAAGGACAAGTGCTCCATCTTGGCATGATGAAGAATAGGGTCTTCCTAAGGCCATTTCAATATAATCTTTGGGAGTTAATCTAAAAAATCTCATAACTTTTTTCATTACTTCTTTTCTTGATCCTGTAAAATTTATCCATTTAGGAAGTTGTTCTTCTGTAAATCCCTCAGAAGGGATTATAGTGCCTTTAGATTGGTTTACACAACCAAGATCATATCTATAATAATATTCTGGAGATTGGCCTACTCCTCCTCTTATATAAAACCATTGTTCTAGCTCATCAAGTGCTTCATTTGCTACATGATTCTCAGGATAATAAATATTGCCTGTTTTATCTACTCCTAAATTTAGAATTTGGACGGAGCTTTTTCTTTTTTCAGATAATCTTTTTTGCAATGGCAATAACATTTGCTTTAATTCTTTTACATATCGCTGTCTTTTATCTTCTCCTTTATTATATACTAATGTCATATCAAATGGAGCATGCAAAACTCTGTCTAGGTTTTCTAGCATTTGAGGTATTTGGCCTCTTTTAAAACACCAGTTATCTATATGTGCAAGAAAAGCACCATTTTCATTATGGCCTAATAAGGCTATACAATAATTAATATTTCCTGTTTGCAGATATCTGATTCTTCCTTGTGTATAGCCATAAGAACGTTGAGGAATTCCAAGTGTTTCCTCTAAAGGGGCATTTCTTGTCTTTGTTCCTTTTAACTGAAGTATTCTGTGATATAAGCTTGTTAAAATGTCTTTGTTCATTTTATTTTTCTCAGAATTAATCTGAGGTTTTCACCTCAGCAATTAATAGAGAGAGGGTTTTTTAAGGTTTATGGCTCTTATAAAAAAGATTTATAAACAATTGATATCTATAATATTTATGGCTAAAAATAAATCTTTATTAACAATAATTATTGTTATTTTAGTTATAGCAGCAGTTTTAGTTTTTACTTTTTTCTCAAGTCTAAAGACTGTAGAAGAGATAACTAATGATGATAGTTATGTTGGAGAAAGTGTTTCTGTTAAAGGAACTGTTAAGTCTTCTTTTAAGTTAGGAGAGTTGTCTGGATATACTCTTACTGATAAGAATGGAGATGATATTCTTGTTGGAACAGCAAGGCTTCCTGCAGAGGGAGATAATGTTATAGCAAAAGGTATTTTGAGAAAAGGACCTTTGGGTATTGGTTATTATATTGAGGTTGAGAAGTGAGTGTATTCTAAATAAATAATATTTTGAAGAAATATTATAATGCCCCCGCCGGGATTCGAACCCGGGTCACCGCCTCGAAAGGGCGGAATACTTGGCCTCTGTACTACAGGGGCATTTGGATTAAGTTACTTTTGCTACCCATTGAATCCAAATGTTCCTCAAGGGGTAGTATAGGAAAGTTAGTTTATTTTTATTTTTAAAACTATTGTTTGCAGAATTTATCTTAGTTCAAATCCTAATGTAAATGAAATGAGCCTGCGCGGATTTGAACCGCGGACCCCTGCCTTTCTTAGCCAAAACAAAAGTTTTTGCTTTGAAACTATATTTCTAGCGAAATATAGACTTATAAGAGCAGTGCTCTAACCGGGCTGAGCTACAGGCTCATTGTATGAAAACCAATGGTTTTCCTAACATGTCAGAAATCAATGATTTCTGAGCACCATCAAGAATCTTTAATTCTTGAGGAGTCCCCTTTCCTTAGAGTTAGGTTCCTTGCCAGTCACCACAAGCTCATTGTATAAAATAATATCTTTTTCAAGATATTTAAAGGTTTTCTATAAAATAAATACTACTATCTAAAAGAATTCTTAAAATGAAATCACCTATGTGAGATCCGGAGGCATATTTATCCTACGTATTCTGAATGACCTAACCTATAGTTAAAGGTCTCAAGGAAGCTTTCCATAATATCTTCCTGTAGATTTAATTTTTTTATTACCCTTGCTGCTGCTAAGAAAAAGCAATAAGAACAAGTAGATAATGTATTCTCTCCACATAAAATACATTCTGTCTCATTCATAGCTTCTTCAGGAATACTATGTCTTATTCCTGCTAATACTAGGGATTTAGTTATTGCATCTAAATTAGTGTCTTCTAGCCATATAGCAACTTCTTTTAGATGACATGCCTCGCATACAGGATTTGTTATGGGTTCATAACAATGCACACATAGGTTCTGTTCTGTTATCATACTTAATATAATGTAATTTTTTATATAAACTAATGTAGTTTTTTTAAGACAACTTTTTTATTTTATTGATGAAAATTAGAAATTGTTGTTTTTTAAAAACAACTCTAAATTTCCACTAGAATCAAGGGTCTAAATGAATCTTGCAGATCTCCAAAGAATTTCAAAGTAATTTTGGTAAGCTTTTGCTACATCCTGATTTTTTATTTCAATTATTGTTGTGTCTCCATCGTCATGCCATATAAAGAGAATAACTTGATTTCCACATATATTTGTAGATACAGGAGAATCATATTTAACAGGAAGATGTTTTGCTTCTGTATGATTCATTTGATTTAATATTTTTATCCTGTCTTCTCCGTTCTTCTCTGCTTTATTATATATGTGCCTCATAGGGATTTTCATTTGAATTCTTTTTTTATGAAAATTATCTATAATTGGGCCTATAATTGTTGGAGCTCTTTGAGGAATACCATATACAGAAATAGGTTCATTACATTCTAATAAACTCATTAAAGCTTCTCTTAATGCAAATTTTCCCTTAGAGATTCTTACACTGCTTTCTTCATGGTGTTTTGCATGTTCTGTTTCAAGTCTTTCAACTATTGATTTAAGTTCTATTTCTCTATTTTTTAGATAATCAAGTAAACTAGAAGGAGGCCTTGCATAGAAAAATCTTTTTTTATCTTTTGTTAATTCATAAATAAGACCATTTTTTAATAAATTCCTTAAAGCTTCATAAATATTTGATCTATGTATCTTTGTTTCCTTGCTTAATCCTAATACAGAGGAAATTCCTCTTTTAACTAAACAGCAATATATTTCTGCTTCATTTTTTCCTAATCCTATTGATTTTAAAAATTCTTTTATATCTTCCATTTTCCTATATAATTATTTAGTCTCTGATCTTTAAATAATTTTTTGCGTGTTCTGAAGGTTGAATTCTTAATCTTCCTAATAATTTTTCTATTCTAGATACTTGAAATTCAGATGACATGATAAATTCATCATCTATTTGTATTCTTTCTTCTGGAGTTAAAGCTATTGTGTCTAGAGGTGCAGGCAAAACTCTTAGGCCTTTTTGGTCATAATCTCTTATCTGAGGACCATTATATGCGCAGTATAATCCATCTTTTTCTCTTAATGAATATGAAGACCATGAAGGCTGTTCTCTTTTTGATATCTCCCTGACATTTTGAACAAAAGCTTCAGCAACATCACTTGAAACTAGTTCATATCTATCTTCTTCTTGTGCATCTCTTATCTCTTGTTGTTTTTTTCCTCCTGTTTTTCTTATGTCCTCTATCATTTGTAATCTTTCTTCTTCACAATCTAATCCTAAATCCTTTGCTGTTCTCCCTTCTGCAATTATGCTTCCTATAACAGGTATTTCTAATCCATGCTGATTAAGGACTCTTGCATAGACTTTTTTCTGATCAGGCCATACTCCATTTAAATCTTTATATCTTTTTTTGATCCATTCAATTACTCTATATGTATCTGAAGCTGATAATCCTGTGATTCTCTGAGGGTCTAATCCTAATTCTATTCCCAACATTATTTGAGACCCTATTGGATTAGTTGCAATATTATATAATGGAGATACTTCCTGCCCTTGTTGCCTTAATCTTCTTTCTACCTCAACAATTTTTTGATATATTGGGACTAATGTTCTTTGATCTATTCTCCATAACCAATTTCTTCCTGGTCTTAATCTTGATTTGGCAAGTTTTGATGAGGAAACAACATTAATATCATTATCTAATGCTATAAACTCTTCTAAACTACTACAAATCCTAAAATCAGATTCAGATGGAAGACTAAGTCTTTCTCTTAAGGAAGCTTCATCATGCCCTTTTGTTTCTGCTACACTTACTCCAGTTATGGATTCAATATTCTCTGGACAAGTATGCAATAAGGTTTTAATCAATCCTTGGGCAAGTCGTCCTAAACTGATAAATCCTATTTTTAATGGAATTACAGTATGATATCCGATTTTATCTTTTAATCTATCTTCAACAGCAGCATCTGATTTATATATAATGTCTTTAAAAATCCCATCTGCTACTAGAGCATCTCTTTTATTATCTAGTGTATCTGTTTCTGTTAGTAAAAATCTTGGTATGTCTCTAACATTTTTGTCTTCAGCAAGTTCTCTTGCTTGAAATATTCCTTGAGGAGAAGTAGTATGGGAGGTATATAATCCTGATTTTTGATCTAATATTATAGCATTATATCTGCCTTTTTTAACAGCATTTATCCCCTTGTAAATAGGCCATGATTCTACATCAAAACCCCTTCCCTGTAGAATTCTTTCTACAGCTCTTCTTATTATCTCTTCATTATTTACAAGTAAGATTTTTGCTCTTCTCATTTTGGATATTTCTATTTAAGATAATTCTGATTCTTATGTTAATTAAAAGTTTATAAGATTTTTAAACCTTCCTATTGTGTCACAACTATATAATAGCAACTATATTGTGGTAAGAATCTATTTAAACTCTCTTTTTCTATTGGTCTTATGATTATAGGCATATGTGGAAGAATAGCTGCTGGAAAAGAGACATTGACTAGTTTTTTAAGAAATAAAGGGTTTCAGTATCATGAAAGTTCTAGTTTACTCAAAAAGGAGTTAGAAAGACTAGGTAAAGAGATAACTAGAACAAATATGCAAGATTTAGCAGATGAGTGGAGAAATAAAGATGGAGTAGGAGCTTTAATGAAAAAGTTTTTAGAAAAACTTGATTTAAATGAAAATCATATTATTGATAGTTTGAGAAATGCAGGAGAAGCTGATTTTATGAAGAAAAATTGTAAGGATTTTATTCTTATTGGGGTTGACGCTCCTCAAAAGATTAGATTTAAAAGATTAGTTGAGAGGGGGAAGGAAAGTGATCCTAAGACTTGGGAAGAATTTGTAAAAGTTGATGAAAGAGATAATTTTGATGCTAGCAATCCAATGGGTCAGCAAACTGGAAAACTTTTAGAAATTGCAGATTTTGTTATCATGAATGATCAGGATTTAGAAAAAGCTATGAAAGAAGTTGAAAAAATTTGGGAGGAAATAAAAGAAAAATGCTTTTAGGACTTGTTGGAAAGCCTAGTTGTGGCAAGTCTACTTTTTTTAAAGCAGCAACTTTAGCTGAAGTTTTGATAGCTGCTTATCCTTTTGCTACTATTAAAGCTAATCATGGTGTTGGATATGTAAGAGTAGAAGATATAGGTAAGGAATTTAAGGTTACACCAAATCCAAGACATGGATTTATTTTAGATAAATATAGATTTGTTCCTATAGATCTTATGGATGTAGCTGGATTAGTTCCAGGTGCTAGTGAGGGCAAGGGTTTAGGAAATCAATTTTTAGATGATTTAAGACAGGCAGATGTTTTTATTCATATTGTTGATGTTTCAGGAACAACAGATGTTGAAGGAAAAGCTACAGAAAAATATGACCCTTGTCAGGATATAGAATTCTTAGAAGAAGAATTGGATCTTTGGTATTTAGGAATACTAAATAAGGTTTGGAAAACTTTCTCAAGAACCTTAAGTTCTTCTAGAGAAGATATTAATTTTCATGAAGCAGTTGCTAAGCAGTTTTCAGGTCTAAAGATTAATGAAGATATGGTTAAAGAAGCTGTTAGAAAATCTGATGTAAGTCCTGAGAAAGCAGCAGAATGGAAAGATGAGGATTTAAAAAAATTTGCAAATGCCTTAAGACATGTAAGCAAGCCAATGATTATTGCTGCTAATAAGATTGATATGCCTGATTCTAAGGAAAATTTAGAGAAAATTAAAAAGAAATTTCCTGATTTGTTGATTATTCCTTGTTCTGCTGATTCTGAGTTAGCCCTTAGAGAAGCTACAAAAGCAGGATTAATTGATTATATTCCAGGAGATAAAAAGTTTGAGATTAAAAAAGAATTAAATGAAAAACAAAAAAATGCTTTAGATAAGATTCAGAAAGAAGTATTAGATGTTTATGGAAATACAGGTGTTCAGCAAGTATTGGATACTGCTATATTTGATTTATTAGACTATATATCAATATTTCCTGCAGGAGGAAAACTTGCAGATAAAGATGGAAATATTCTTCCTGATTGTTTTTTGCTTCCTAATGGAAGTAGTGCTTTAGATTTTGCTTATCATCTTCATACTGATATTGGAGATAATTTTGTTAAAGCTATTGATGCAAGGACAGGAAAAGCATTAGGAAAGGAATATGTTCTTAAGAATAGGGACGCTCTTGAGATAATGACAAAATAATGAAATTAAAAGTTAAGGTTAAACCAAATTCTAAAAAACAAGAGATTAGGAAAATAAAAGATGGATATGAAATTAGTCTTAGAAACAAGGCTGAAAAAAATAAAGCTAATATAGAACTAATTAAAATTATGAAAAAATATCTTGGAAAAGAAGTTAAAATAATTAGGGGCTTTGTAAGCAAGGAGAAAATTTTAGAATGCCAATAAAATATAAGCTAGCTGAAGATATCATGGCAAGAATCTATGATATTGTAAAAATTCTTGATCATAGTCATGTTCGTTTGAGTGGAGTCTATGCAGTTAGGAGTTATGGAAGCCAAGCAAGAGGAACAATTGCAAGATGCCATGCTCTTTCTAAGATATGGCAATTAGTTCTTGGTATTAAGGCTGTTTATATCATTGAAGTTATTCATGAGCAGTTTGATAAAATGGATAGAGAAGAACAAGATAAGGTTTTAATTCACGAGATAATGCATATACCTAAAAGTTTTGGAGGAGGATTTAAACATCATAATGTCGTCAATAGAAAAAATGTTGAGAAGATGTATAAATTATATTTGAGGTTAAAGAACGAGGATGATATGTAAATTTAATTTTAAAGATAAGGAAGTTTTGTTAGATGCAAAAAAATGTTCTAGTTTTTTTTCAAAACTTAGAGGATTGATGTTTGGAAATGATGAAAATCCTTTGGTTTTCTTGTTTGATAAGCCAAATAGGTCAGGAATCCATAGTTTTTTTGTAAGGAAAAAGTTTTTTGCTATTTGGCTGAAAAATAATAAAGTTATCGACGCTAAAATAATAAAACCCTATAGGTTTTATGTAAGACCTAAAAATAAGTTTAATATGCTGATTGAGATACCATTGGATAGTGAAAAGCAGATTTCTGGATTTCTCGTCGGTAGTGAGAAAGATTTAAATACTCTTTAGTCTAAAATAATTTGTAAAATAAATTACAATAAATAAAAGGAGGTACAAAAATGGGAAAAGTTATTGCAAAAAAAGTTGTCAAAAGAAAATCAGGCTACCTTTACTATGTTGACGGTAAGGGAAATGTTTGTGAAGCTAAGATGGCTAGAGGCGGCAAAAAGAAAAAGAAAAAAGCTGTTAAGAAAAAGCCAATGAAGAAGAAAAAAGCTGCTAAGAAAAAAAAGAAAAAGAAGTAATTTTCTATTTTTTTTGTTATTCTTTTCTTTTTTATTTTTTTTATTTTTCTATAATTTTTTAAACTCTTTCTTAACTCTAAAAAATCTTAGAGATTTTTGGAGCCCCAGAAAACAAAAGATGTTTTCTGAGGAAAGAAAGGCTAGATGCACCCAAAGAACTATATTAGATTAATTTTTAAATTAACTTTTATTATATAATATAGGATCTCAGAAATTAAAATTTCTGAACATCACAAAGTTTTAATATATTGAATTCTGCAAAACTTTATGATACTAGGCATAGAATCAACAGCGCATACTTTTGGAATAGCTGTTGTTGATAATAAGAAAATTCTTTGTAATATTAAGGATAGTTATACAACTGAGAAAGGAGGGATTATTCCTATGGATGCTGCTAAGCATCATAAACAAGTTGCTGGGGGTTTGTATAAGCAGGCACTTGAAGAAGCTAATGTTGATGAAGAGAAGATAGAGGCCATAGCATTAAGTAATGCTCCTGGACTTGCTCCATGCTTGCTTGCAGGACTTGAGTTTGCTAAGAAAAAAGCAAAAGAATTAGATATCCCTATTATTCCTGTTAATCATTGTATTGCTCATCTTGAAATAGGAAAAATAACTGGATGTAATGATCCTGTTATGCTTTATGCATCAGGAGCAAATACTCAGATAATAGCATATGCATCTGGAAAATATAGGGTATTTGGAGAAACACTTGATTTAGGAGTTGGAAATTTTATAGATACTTTTGCAAGACATGCTGGACTTGGATTTCCAGGAGGTCCTAAGATTGCAAAAGAAGCTGAGAAATCTGATAATTATATTGAATTGCCTTATTCTATTAAAGGAATGGATGTTAGTTTTTCAGGATTGCAAACTAAACTAAAACAATTACTTGATAAAGGAGAAAAATTAGAAGATCTTTCATATTCAATGCAGGAAACTGTTTTTGCAATGCTTGTAGAAGCAAGTGAAAGAGCACTAGCCCATACAGGAAAGAAAGAATTATTATTGGGCGGAGGAGTTGGATGTAATTCTAGGCTTCAGAAAATGTGTAGAATAATGTGTGAAGAAAGAGGATGTAAATTTTTTTGTCCAGATAGAAGTTTATTAGTTGATAATGCAGGAATGATTGCTTATTTAGGAGAGATTATGTTTGAAAAAGATATTTTTGAGGAAAATATAGATAAACTTGATATTGATTCTAAGCAGAGAACAGACGAGGTTCCTGTTTCTTGGGGATAATATATTTTTAATTAATAGGTTTAGAATACATGAATCTTTTTATATTAATATGAGTGTTTTTATAGATGAATAATGGAGAACTTGATTTTGAGAATAGAGATGCTGAAAAAGGTATTATTTTAGGAATGTTAGATAATTTAGATGTCAGATCTTCAGCTGCTCTTGCTTTAGATGAGGTTTTATTTGGAGACCCTGTTTATAGGAGATTATTTTCTATATTATCTGGTTTAGGAGATAGAAAAGAAGTTGATAGAGTAACTTTAAGAGATATGGCTAAAGAACAAGGAATTGACAAGAATTTAGATTATCTTTTTGAGGAACAAGCTCCATCAAGAGAGGTTCTTAGAGATTATTATGAGATTATTAAAAAACAAGGAGGAAAACAAGCTTTAGAAGATCTTTCTAGAAAAATACATGCAGAATTAAAAACAGGAGACCATGCTTTTGATGTTGCAGACAGGATTTCAGATGAAATAGGAAGAATAAGATCTGCATGTGCTCCTTTATCAACAAGAGTTAATAGAATGAGACCATTAGCTATAAAACAATTGGAATTAATCGAAAAAAATTTTATAGATAAAAAAGGGATGATACCTGGAATTTCAACTGGATTTCTCAAATTAGATCAATTATTAACTGGTTTAAATCCAGGATTATTAGTAATAGGAGCAAGACCTTATTTAGGTATGCAGGAATTTGCAATGAATCTGGCTTTAAATGTTTCTAAACCTGGAGAAAATATGCATCATGTTTTATATATAAGTTCTAGTATTGGAAAAGAAGTATTTACAAGAAAATTATTAGCAATGTTAGCTAAGGTTTCTCTTCCTAAACTTAGTGCTGGATATATTACTCAAAAAGATCATAGTGAATTAGCTCAAGCAGCAAATAGTCTTATATCTAGAAATCTTTATTCTAGTCATGATATTAGAAATGCAAATGAGATTTATAGACAAGCTTGTTTTTTAAAAGCAAGACATGGTTTGGATTTAGTTATTATAGATACTTTTCAGGAACTTCTTCATGGAATAGATGATTATAGAAATGCTAGTTTTGTTGCTCATCAGGCAGCTAGGCCATTAAAAGATTTACATTTAAAATTAAATCTGCCTGTAGTTGTTTTATCTGAACTTAGTTCAGATGTAGATAAAAGAGTAAGATCAACAAAACCAAGGGTAGGCCATTTAAGAGATTATGGTGCTTTGGAACATAAAGCAGAACAAATAGCTTTACTTCATTGTGAAGATATAGAAAATGATCCAGAAGGAGTAAGATTATATGTAGATGTAAATAAATATGGTAATGTGGACCATGTTGATTTAAATTATACTAGAGAAACTGGTGAATTTAGAGAAAGGAGTACTGGAATAGATGATTTTTGATGTTCTATAACAACATATTTAAATCAAGTTTTTATACTATTAATATGGGATTTTATGAAAAAGGAGATAGAAAAAAAGAAGAATATGATCTTAAAGATACCTATGAAGCATATGGAAGACTTATGGCTTTATATGAAGAAGCTGAAAAAGAGCATTTGAAATTAGGAGATAAAGATCAAGCTTTTAAGATGTTAGAAGGAAGAGCAAATCTTTCTCATTCACTTGCAGAAAAAACAGATGATCCAGATATAAGAGTCCAGGCATTAGAAAATGAATTAGGAATAAGAGAAAGATTAGGGCAAAAACAAAAAGTTTCTAGACTTAGAAAACAAATTGATGAGTTTTATAGAGAAAAAGCAATTGATGAAAGAGAATATCAATTATCAAGTGGTTTTGATAGAAGGTTAGCTGAAGTATCTCGACCAAGAACAGCTGCTGCAGCTGCAATATTAAGCTTTATAGGAAGTTTATTATTTTTATCAGCTGGTATAACTGGAAATGCAATTGCAGGGCTTTCAAGATCTAATATGAATATCATTAGTTTGGTCTTATTTTTAGTTGCTTTAATAAGTTCTATTCTTTATTCAAGAATTAGAGATAAACAGGAAAGACAGTAAGGTTTTTAAACTAAGATTTGAATATATAGTTAACCAATGACCTTTAGGGAGGTTAACTTCTTTTAGGTTTTATATAATAAAATGGTAAGCATATATGAAATTATTGAAAAAGCAAGAAAATCTGGAAAAATAGAAAAAGGAACAAACGAAGTTACAAAATCTATAGAAAGAGATACTGCTAAACTTGTTGTCTCTGCAGTAGATGTTGAACCAAAAGAGATAATACAACACTTGCCTATTTTATGTAATGAAAAAAATATTCTTTTTCAAGAAGCAGATAATAAGAAAAAATTAGGAATCGCTGCTGGAATTAATGTAGGTTGTTCTGCTATTGCAGTTATTGAACCTGGCGATGCTGAAAAAGATATAGAAGCCTTAAAAACTAAAAAATAATCCACTTTTCTTTTAGAAAAATAAAACTAAAAAAATGGCAAAAGAACAAAAAATTAAACAAGGTAAGGGAGTAGGAGGGACTACCAGTCTTTTAGAAAGTTCAGAAGCTGTTCCAGCTATTGTAGAAGATCTTGTTGGAAGAACAGGAAAAGTTGGAGAAGTAACACAAGTCAAATGTAGGGTTCTTCAAGGAAGAGATAGAGGTAAGGTTATGAGAAGAAATGTCAAGGGACCTGTAAGGGTAAGAGATATATTAATGTTAAGGGAAACTCAGATTGAAGCAAGAAGATTAAGAACTAAAATAGGAAAAGGAAGGAGTATGTAATTAAAATGCCAAAATGTAGTTTTTGCAAACAATTATATGGACTTCCAAGAGGACTGACACTTATTCTAAATGATGGAAGAATTTTGTATTTTTGTTCTTCAAAATGCAAAAGAAATCACGAATTGAAAAGAGATCCTAAAAAAGTCAAGTGGATAAAGAAAAGAAAACAAGAAGAAGAAAAAGAAGCGTAGAACAACACTATTTCTTAAGAGAGAAAGCTATATAAATTAGTTATTCTACATATACTAAAGAAAGATGGTGCATATTAGATATGTAAAAAGAGGCAATAAGAAGTTCGGCCCTTATTATTATGAAAGCTATAGAAGTGGAGATAAAGTAAAGAAAAGATATATTGGAGATCAAGAACAATATGATGCTTGGCTTTCTAAGAAAAATAAAAAACAAAAGAAAAATATGGGTTTGTCTGGACCCAAAAAATCAAATAAGATTGGGTTATTTTTTATTGGTTTTATTTTTATTGTTTATTTATTATTTGTTGTTGGTTATTTTGGAAATAATCTAACTGGTTTTGTAACTGATACTGGATATGGGACAGGTTATGGGACAGAGTATGAAGAAGTATCTTCTAATGAAATTTCTAAGATACAAACAGCAGGATTTACATTAACAGATCTGCCAGGAGAAGGGATAGAGTCAAATCCTTTTATTATATCTAATTGCAGTGATTTAAATAAAACAAGAGAAAACTTAACCGCATATTATCAGTTGACAGATAATATTGATTGTTCAGATACTATTAACTGGAATGATGGAGAAGGTTTTGAGCCAATAGGCAATTCATCTCATGATTTTAATGGAACCTTTGATGGAAATGGTCACACAATAAATCAATTATTTATCAATAGATCTACAACAGATTATGTTGGTTTATTCAGAAGCACTGGATATTCTGAAATTAAAAATATTGGATTAATAGACGCCTATATTTCTGGAAATAATTATGTGGGGGCTTTAGTGGGTTTAAATAATGGAAATATAAGTGAATGTTTTTCTAGAGGAGAAGTCAATGGTTCTGGCAATTATATAGGAGGATTAGCAGGATATCATGAGGGATATAATTTTGGTTTGATAAATAATTCTTATTCAAATGCGAATGTTAAAGGAACATCAAATGTAGGAGGATTTATTGGAAGAAATGATGATCCTATTGATAATTCATATGCAACAGGAAATGTTAGTGGTTCAACAAATGTTGGAGGGTTTGCTGGAGCTGTTTATTCTATTGTAAGAAATAGTTTTTCTACTGGTAATGTCACTGGAAATTATGGATTTATAGGATATGCTGATGGAAATCCAACAAATTCTTATTGGAATAATAATTCTGGAAATGGAGATCAATGTCATGATGTAGGAGATGCAGGATGCACAGCAATATCTGATAATGAAGCTTATTTTTATGATGTAAGCAATCCTCCTATGGATAGTTGGGATTTTACAAATGTATGGTCTGATTTTTATAATGGTTCTAGTTTTCCTTCATTGAGATGGGAATTAAATTTAACTGATTGTGGAACCTTAGATGAGTCTAACGCTGTTTATTTTTTGCAGAAGGATATATCCATTACTAGCGGAAACTGTTTTACAATTTCTGGATATAATGTTACTCTTGATTTAAATGGTTTTAATATTACTGGATCCTTTAGTCCTAATCATGATGGCATTTTTATAAGTAATGATAAAGCAACAATACAAAATGGGGGAATACATGGTTTTTCAAAGGGTATTAGTTTTGGAAATATTGATAATGGAAATGGAGATCTTAGGGCAGAAAATTTAACACTTCTAAATAATAGCTATGGAATTTATGGATATGAGTCTGACAGCTTTGGTAATATTATAGTTAACTCAAAAATAAAGGGTTGTGGAAATGGAATCTATCTACGTAATGGAGATATTGATGTGATTAATTGTAATATTACAGATACTGGTAGTTATGGAATCTATTTGGCTATTTTATGGAATGATGTGAGAATAATAAATAATACAATCTCTGGAGATGAAGCAACAAGTCATGGAATATCTTTGAGGACCAGCTTTAGAAGTATTATATCTGGAAATATCATAGAAGGACATGAGGATGGTATACAGATAAAAAATTCAGATTATACTAATATAACTGAGAATATCATAAGAAACAACTCTGATGAGGGAATAAATATAGAAACTAACTCTGCTAATAATTTTGTTTATGGCAATGATATTATTAATAATTCAGATGCAGGAATACAAATCCAATCAGATGGAGGAAGTTGCCTTTATAATGTAATAGTATTTAATAATATAAGTTTTAATGGCGATGATGGAGTTAGAGTGACTGAATCTCAACAGAATGCTAATAACATAACTCATAATTATATTTTTCATAATGGAAACTGTACAGGAAGTGAAAAAGGAGGAGGAGATGGTATAGCTGTAGATGGACCTGATTTTATTTATATTTTTAACAATACAATATTAGATAATTGTGATGATGGTGTTGAATTGGATGATATTTCAAGATATGATATTGTTCTTAATAACACAATAAATTATAATCATGGAGATGGAATACATATAGAAGCAGGCTCTATGAGGAATATAATAGAAAATAATACAGTAAGTTATAACGGAGATGAAGGAATGCAGATAGAAACAATTTCTTCGCATAATACCATTGTTAATAATTTTGTCAATCAAAATAAAGACCATAGCATTATAATTAAAACAGATTCAAATAATGTTAGTGTTTTATATAATGTTATTAATGCATCTGGATCAAGTCCAGATGAAACAGGAGATTCGATTAATATTAAGACAGATAATAACCGAATAATAGGCAATAATATAAGTTATGGAAGTGACGATGGAATTAAATTAGATGGAGCTAATTCTAATTTTGTTGCAAATAATACTCTAAAATATAATCAAGATAAATCAGTTCATCTTATTAATAGCTCTTATAATAATATATCTGATAATTATGCTATTTTTAATAGCCATGGTTATCTTTTACAAGATAATTCAACAAATAATATTTTTAGAAATAATATAGCTATTAATAATTCACAGCAGGGTTTTTATATAAAAGCAGGCGGAAATATAAATAATGAATTTTATGATTCTTATGCTTGTTGTAATTATGGAGATTTTGATATTTATGATTTAGGGGATAGTTTATTTCAAGATTATACTTGTGGGGAAGATAATGGTTATAATAAAGGAATTTGTACTAGCTTGTGTACTGAAAATTGTACTTTAGGATGTGAGTATGATATCAGTGCTTCAACTATTATTAATCAAGATTATAATTGTTTTACAGATGGTTTTATTATAACCACTGACAACATTGTTTTTGACTGTAATTTTAGCTCGATAAGAGGGGCAAATAAGGACCATTCTGGAATTTTAGTTGATAATCAGAATAATATAACTATCAAGAACTGTTTTATTAGTAATTTTGAAAAAGGAGTTTATTTTAATAATTCAGGAGACTCTCTTATTTTTAATAATACCTTAAGTTCAAACAGAAGGGGATTTAGATTTAGGTTTGGTTTAGATAATATTGCCTTAGATAATTTAATAAGAGATAATGATGATGGAATTGAATTTGAATCTTCTTCTAATAATCAGATAATTAACAATACTATTTTAAGAAGTGAAGATGAAGGAATACAAGTAGAGCTTCAATCTAATTATAATAATTTTTCTGGAAATATTATTCAAGAGAATTTAGATAAAGGACTTAAAATTGAATCTGATTCTATTAATAATAGTATTTTTGATAATATATTTATTAATAATTCTGTGGACTTACTAGTAGATGTAAATTCTCTTTCTTTTATTAATATAACAAATATTTCATTTTCAGTTAGAAATCTTTTGAGTGCTGGAGTAGAATGGGAAAATCCTTTAAGTTTATATTATTCAGGTTTATTATCAGATATGATTAATATTTCTTTTAATTATGTTTTTATTAATTCTTCTGCGCTCTCAAATTTAAATCAGAGCGCAAGAATAGAAATGTTTAATACAGATTCTTTAGGATTTGATGATAGATATCCTCTAAGAAATGGAGTAGATTGTCCTTCTTCAATATGCACAGAGCTTCAGGATAGCGATACTTATATTTTTGATGTAGCTTATTTTACAACTTATAGTCTTTCTGGATCTTCTTCTTCTCCTGGAGGAGGAAATGGTTGCACTCCTGATTGTTCAGATGCTCAAGACTATTGTGAGGGAACTTTTTTTCCAGATGGTTGTGGAGGATTATGTGAAGGAACAAGAGTATGCTGTGTTCCTTATTGTGTTGGAAAAGAGTGTGGAGGAGATGGATGTGGAGGAAGTTGTGGAAGTTGTCCAAGTGGAGAAAGCTGTTCCAGTGGAAGATGTGTAGGAGATAGAATAGCAGAAGATATAGAAACTCCAAAAAGAGATGATTGTGATTCTGATTTTGAGTGTGGAGAATGGTCTGAATGTGATTTAGATTATAACATCTTTAATCTTATTTCAGAAAAAGATGTAAAAGGAATTCAAACAAGAACATGTAAGGATAAGAACAAATGCGTTCAGGATTATATTGATTCTAAATTGTGTTCTCTTAAAGAAGAGATAGTAGTGGAGAAAACATTATGGTGTAATCAAGAATATATAGATATTAAGTCTATATCTGGAAATGTTATAGCTAGATTAAGGAAAACCGAAGGAGATTATCTTAATGTAAATCTAAATCTTATTGGAGAGGGTTATTGTGCTTATTGTTATGATAGTATTCAGAACTATGATGAAGAGGGAGTAGATTGCGGAGGAAGCTGTAAGCCTTGTCTAGAGTCTAGAGAATCTCCAAAAATTAAAATACCTTATAATATCATCTTATTTTTGATAGTAATCATAGCATTATCTATCTTAATATTAAGTTATATTTTAAAAATAGCTTTATTAAGTAAAAAAAGAAATCAACTCCTTAAAAAATATGAAGAATGGAAAAGAAAAGGCTATGACGTCTCTATTCTTGAAAATGAGATTAAATTATTAAAATCAAGTAAAAAAATTAAAAAAAAGCATAAAAGAAAGATATAAAAACAACATTTTTTTTATATAACTGGGAAAAAGATGGTGAAAAAAACAAAAAGAGATATTCATAAAAAATTTCATGATTTTGAAAGAAAAGTTAAAGAATTAGAGTCACTTAAGAAGAGACTGGACTCTTTAAATACTAAGGGATTTGAAAAAGATGCAAAGAAAATTCTTCCAAAACTAAAAAAAGTTTCTGCAATCCCTGAGATCAAAAAAGATTTAAAAAAATTAGAGAATAAAATAGCAAAAAAAAGAAAAAAGAAAAAAACTACTTCTCAATTCAGAAGAACAATAATAAAAGTTTCTAAAGAGCATAGAAGGATAGAGAAAGAGATAGATAAATTAGAATCAGGCCTTAGGGATAATGATAGATTAGTAGACTCATTGATATTAAATTCCTTAGATTTAAAAAAAGAATTAAAAAGATCAGAAAAAAGACCATCTAAGGTTGTTTCTAAAAGATTGAGTGCTATAAAAAAGCAGATTGCTCAAAGAAAAAAAAGTGTAGGAAGATTAGCTGAAAAATTATCTAATACAGAAAAAGAAGTTAGTTTAGACAAAAAAGAGCTTAGTAAAGATTTTTCTAAGAAACTTAATCTAATCAGAAAAAGAACTAATAGTATAGAGAAAAAATTAGGAAAAAGATTAGAGCAAGATATTGGGATACTTGGAGATTTAATTAGAGACTCTAAAAAGAAAACTTATCGTTCTCTGCATAAGAAGCTATCAAAACAAATAGGGAAAGCAGTATCAAGGCAGAAAAAAGGTCTTGAAAAATCTAAGGAAAAGATTTCAGATAATGAAAAGGTAACAGATAGGATAATATTAGATCTTTTAGATTTAAAGAAAAATTTTAATAAACATAGAAAAGATATTGATAAGCAATTATTAAGAGACCATAAAGAATTGATATCTAGATTATCAAAATTTAAGACTTCTATTAAGCCCGTATATGTGACTAAGGTAAATAAGATAGAAAAAATAGGGGTTAGTAATAAATTAAAAGAAAAACTTTCTAAGGAAGAAAGAATCACTAAATATGTAATAGAAGAGCTTCTTGATTTAAGAGATCTAGTCAAGAAAAATAAAAATAATATTGACAAACAATTATTAAAAGAACATAAGGATTTATTATCGCAATTATCTACATTCAAACCAGGAAAAGAAATAGCAAAATTAGAGGAATCTGACGAGAATTTAAAAAGAAAAGTTAAGGAAGAAGAAAAGATAACAAATCAAGTAATATTAGACATACTTAATCTTAAAAAGAAAATTAATAAAACAAGTGTAAAACCTTTCAGAAAACTAGGGAGAGATGTATCCAGACTTATTAAACTAGAAAAATCAAGCAAGAAAAAACCTATTGTTATTGAAAAAGAGGATAAAAGAACTAGAAAAATATTAAAAGAATATGAAAAAGAAATTAGCGAGAATAATAAAATAAATGATTATCTTATCTTAAAATTTTTGGATTTAAAAGAGGATCTTAAATCAAATAAAGATCAGCTTGATAAAAAACTTGTTCAAGATATCGAAATTTTAAAGCATCTTATCAGAGAATACAAGAATGATATCAATAAGGAGCTACATAAAAAACTTTCAAAAGAACTAGAAAATATAAAATCTAATGTAAGGCCGGGAGAGAGGATAGTAGAAAGAGTAGTAGTTAATCCAAAATCTTCAAAAATTAATCAGAAGATTGAGGATAATGAAAAGATAACTAATCAGATTATATTAGACATATTAGAACTAAAGGAAAATATTAAAAAAACAAATATAAAACCTTTTAAAGAAGTTGAAAAAGATTTTGCTAAACTTATCAAACTTCAAAAAACAAACAAAGAAGTCAAAGAACCGGATTATAGAAAATATGATAAGATATTAGAAAAATATAACAAAGAAATAAAAAAGAATGAAAAAATAAATAGCTATCTTATTACAAAATTCTTGAATCTTAAAGAGAATCTTAAATCAAACGAAAATAAATTAGATAAAAAACTTTTCCAAGATATAGATTCCTTAAGGCATGTTATTAATGAAAATAAAAAAGATATCCACAAGCAACTCCATAAGCAATTATTATCTGAATTAGCAAAATTAAAAACTAATCTAAAACCAAGAGAAAGAGTGATAAGTATAGAAAAACCAGTGGATTCTGTTCTAAAACAAAAACTTGCTGATAATGAGAAGATTATCAATCAGACGATTTTAGAATTATTAACTCTTAAGACAAGATTAGATAAGTCTCAAACCAGTATAAATAAACAGTTATCAGAAGAAAGAGAAAAGTTATTAACTGAATTCAGAAAACTTAAATTAGATCTTAAGTCTAATGGGAAAGTAAAATCTGTAGAATCTAAAGTTCCTTATAATAATTTAGATAAAAAACTTATTAAAAATGAGAAGATAACAAATAAACTAGTATTAGAACTTTTAGATTTAAAAGAAAAACTTAATAATAAAGAGGCAAAAAGTAATGAAAAATTGAAAAGACAATTCTTAGCACAGTCTATCCAATTAGAAAAAGATATTGAAAGATATAAAAAAGAATCTTATGAATTATTAAAAAAACAATTATTAGAAGAAATAACTAACTCAATCAGATCTATTGAAGAAGATAAGAATCATCTAAATCAGAGGTTATTAGGAGAATTAAGACATTCCAAAAAGAAACTTGCAGATAATGAAAAAATAAGCAATAATCTGATAATTGAAATTTTTAATCTTAAGGATAAACTTGAAAGAGGTCAAAAATCTTTAGATAAGAAATTCATAGCAAGAGAAATAAATCTGAATAAAAAAGCATCTGAATGGAAGCAAGAAATTTATGATGAACTGCATAAACAGTTAGTTGGGGAGTTAATGGAATTAGATCAGAAGATTGACCAATCTAAATCTGAGGCAAATCAAAGATTATTAGAAGAATTAGGAAGAATAGATAGTCGGATAAAAGAAGAGAAACAGGAAATCTCTGAGGCTTTGATTTCTAAATTATTAGTTATGAAAAAAGAACTTGAGCAAAATAAAGGAGAGATGGATAAGGATCTTCTTGGAGAACATATAAAGATTGGAAAAAAGGTTTCTGAATATAAAAAAGAAATATATCATGAACTCCATAAACAATTAGTTGGAGAATTAATGGATCTGCATCATAGGATAGACGAAAATAAAAGGCAAGCAAATCAAAAACTTATTACAGAATTAGAAAAAATAAATAAAACAATTATTGCAAAGGACGAAGAAGTCAGTGAAGAGTTGATAGCTAAGTTACTTCAATTAAAGAATAAGATTGAATTAAAAAAAGAAGATATTAAAAATAATGGAAAAAAGGAAAAAGGATTTTTTGAAAAATTATTTTCTAGGGATCCAAAACCTGAGAAAGAGGAGATTAAAAAAGAAGAGAAACAAGATCCAATTCCTCCTCTTCCGCCTGAAGAACCAAAGTTTAATGAGATTAAACAAGAAGTTGAAGAAGAGTCTATACTTCCTGAACCTCCTAAACTGGATATTTCTAAACTAAATCCTGAGAAAAAACTAAGGCCCCTTCCTCCTATTGAAGTAAAACCTATGAGTCCTGAACCAAGAATGGAAATGCCTTCTGATGAATCTTTTGAGATAGAGACAATTAAAAAGCCAAAGAAAATAAAAGAGAATCCAAGTACTTTATTTTTAGAATTAGATAAGTTTAATATGATTGAGGATGAACTTTTCAGGACGCAAGAAAGTGTAAAGAATATTGAATCAAATCTAAAAGAAAGAGTTGGGACCAAACAAAAGATAGATGATGATATTATGAAATCTCTCTCAGATGTTGAATCGATTAGACAGGATCTTTCAAAAATTAATCTCCAGATTTTAAATAAGGTTGGAGAATAATAATTCTTTTAAAGTCTAATTCTGTAATTTTTTTGAAATGAATACGCATCCAGATTTTATTAATAGAATTTTTAATAGAGAGAAGTGTTCTTGTACAGGAGTTAGATTGAATAGATTTGGAAATCTTGAACCTTCTGAACAAGGAAGTGTTGAGATTGAAGCAAGTAGAGTTGGGAGTGCTTTTGTTTTTAAAGATTGTCCAAGATATGATAGGTCTGATAGAGAAAGTCCTAGATTAAGTGATGAAGATTTATGTTATGCTGAATCAAATCCTAAACAAAGAGGGAATTGTCCTCTTATATCAGAAGGTTATATATAAAATTTAGATTTAAATTTTGACATTTTAAGGCTTGAAATGGCCAAATATGGGCAGAAACCTTTTTAAAGGCAATTGACTTTTGATGACTAGATTGAGGAAAATTTTCTCTTGAAAATTTTTAAAAAATCATTAAAAATTATTTGTAAATCTGAAAAATATAAAAATAAGGTCTATAAATTTTTCAAAAAAATTTATGAGTAAACAAAGATTATAAAATGACAAATGAAAAAAAATCAAGTTATGGTGCAGAAACAATCAAAGTTTTAGAAGGACTTGAGGCTGTTAGGAAACGTCCAGCAATGTATATAGGAGGTACTGGAAAAGATGGTTTGCATCATCTTGTTTATGAAGTTGTTGATAATTCTGTTGATGAATGTTTAGCAGGAGTCTGCACTGTTATTAAAGTCACTATAAATAAAGATGGAAGTATAACTGTTGTTGATAATGGAAGAGGAATTCCTGTTGATGTCAATAAGCAATATAAAACAAGTGCTATGGAATTAGTTTTAACAAAGTTACATGCTGGAGGTAAGTTTGAAAAAAAAGCTTATGCTGTGAGCGGAGGACTTCATGGGGTTGGAGTTAGTGTTGTTAATGCTCTTTCAACAAAACTTGAAGCTCAGGTTCGAAGAGAAGGAAAGGTTCATGAACAAAAATATAGATTAGGAAAACCCTTATCAAAAGTTAAGGTTGTTGGTAAGTCAAAAACTCATGAATCAGGAACAACAATAAGATTTTGGCCGGATGGAGATATATTCTCAACTACTGAATTTGATTTCAATGTTCTTAGAAAAAGATTTCAAGAGATTTGTTATCTTAATGCCGGACTTAAGATTGTTCTTAACGAAGAGAAAACTGGAAAAAAAGAAGATTTTCATTATGCAGGAGGCCTGATCGAGTTTGTTAAAAATATAACAAAGAGTAAACAATCCCTTCACAAGCCTATTTATTTTAAAAAACAGACAGATCATACTGTTCTAGAAATAGCCTTGCAATATACTGATAGTTATAATGAAAATATTTTTGGATTTGTTAATACTATCAACACTACAGAAGGAGGAACACATGTTTCAGGTTTTAAGACTGCTTTGACAAGAGTTATAAATGATTATGGAAATAAAAAAGGACAGCTTAAAAATATAAAATTAATGGGCGATGATACAAGAGAAGGAGTAAATGCTATAATCAATGTCAAGATGGCAGATCCTCAGTTTGAAGGCCAGACAAAAACTAAGCTTGGAAATTCAGAGATGAAAGGAATAGTTGATTCCCTGACAACAACAGCATTGTCTGAATATTTTGAGGAAAATCCCACAATAGCTAATAAAATTATCACTAAGGTTTCTTCTGCTGCAAAAGCAAGAGAAGCTGCAAAAAAAGCAAAAGAATTAGTAAGGAGAAAATCTGCTCTTGGTTTTTCAGGACTTCCTGGAAAGCTGGCAGACTGTTCATCAAAGAAAAAAGAAAAGACTGAGTTATATATTGTAGAAGGAGATTCAGCAGCTGGCTCATCAAAAATGGCAAGAGATAAAGAATTCCAAGCCATACTTCCATTAAAAGGTAAGATTTTGAATGTTGAAAAATCAAATCCAGCCAAGGCTTTAAGCAGCGAGGAAATAATTAATCTTATTACAGCAATGGGAACAGGAGTTAAAGAAAACTTTAATATTGATAAATTAAGATACAATAAGATAATAATTATGACTGATGCAGATGTTGATGGAAGCCATATCTCAACATTACTGCTAACTTTCTTTTTTAGATATGTTCCAGAATTAATTGAAAATGGTAATATATATCTTGCAGTAAGTCCTCTTTATAGGATTAGAAAAGGAAAAGATAGATATGTTTATAGTGATATAGAATTAAAAAAAGTTTTAAATCAATTAGGAGGAAATCCAGATGTTCAGAGATTTAAAGGATTAGGAGAAATGAATCCTAGTCAGTTATGGGATACTACTATGAATCCTAAAACTAGGATTTTAAAAAAAGTTACAATTGAAGATGCTGTTATTGCTGATGCTACTTTTTCAATGTTAATGGGAGATGAGGTAGGGCCTAGGAGAGAGTTTATTCAGAAAAATGCAGATATTGCAGAGGTGGATATCTAAAAACCTTTTTGAAAAAAAAGGCCAGATGCGCCCAAAAACTAAAATTCATAAATAATAAAAATAAAAAATGGCAAGAACACTAAGATCTTATTTAACAAGCATATTATGTAGGGAAGGATTTTCTTCTCAAGGAGAGATGTTTAGAGATGCTCAGATGATTGGTTATTCAGGAGAGCAAGAAAAACTTGTTGATGCTGCAGATAGATTAGCTGAAAAAGGAGTTTTAGATTTAAGAATAAGAGGAATACATCAAAATAAATGGTATAGATTAGTAGCTTAAAATGACAGAAGAAGAAAAACAAAAACCAGAAGAAATAGAAGAAATACAAGAACAAGAAGAAAAACCTAGCATGGATGCAGCTGATTTTGAACCTGAAAAACTAGAAAAAACTAGTGGAATCAATATCAGAGATCTTGATGAAAATAGAGTTCTTAATAGTGAGATTACTGGAGAAATGCAGAGAAGCTATATTGATTATGCTATGTCTGTAATTGTTGCAAGAGCACTTCCTGCTGTTGAAGATGGATTAAAACCAGTTCATAGAAGGATTCTTTATGCTATGAAGTTACTTGGACTTGAAAAAGGAATGACTAAAAAATCAGCTAGAATTGTTGGAGATATTATTGGTAAGTTTCATCCTCATGGAGATACAGCTGTTTATGATGCTTTAGTAAGAATGGCTCAGGATTTTTCTCTTCGATATCCTCTTGTTTTAGGACAAGGTAATTTTGGTAGTATGGATGGAGATAGAGCAGCAGCCATGCGTTACACCGAGGCCAAACTTCAGAAAATTGCTGTTGAACTTCTTCAAGATATAGAAAAAAATACAGTTAAGTTTATTCCAAATTTTGATAATTCAATTAAAGAACCAGTTCTTTTGCCTGGAAAAGTTCCAAATCTATTAATTAATGGTACAAGTGGAATTGCGGTTGGAATGGCAACAAATATTCCCCCACATAATCTAAATGAAGTGTGCGATGCTATAGTCAAAGTTATTGATAAACCAGATATTGATACAGATAAATTATTAAATATCATACAAGGGCCTGATTTTCCAACAGGAGGCCAGTTAGTTGCTGAAAATTTAAAAGAGATTTATGAATCAGGAAGAGGAGGAATCACTTTAAGAGGTAAAGTTACAACAGAGGAAGGAAAAACAAGAAATAGAATTGTTATTACAGAGATTCCTTATCAAGTTAATAAAGCAGATTTAGTAAAAGATATTGCTGCAATGGTTTCTGCTAAAAAACTTCCTGATGTTTCAGATATTAGGGATGAATCTTCAAAAGGAAAAGTAAGAATTGTTGTTGAATTAAAAAAAGGAGCAGATTCTAAATTTAGTATTAATAGAATCTATAAAGGAACAAAACTTCAAACAAGGTTTGATGTTAATCTTATTGGTTTGATTAATGGTGTTCCTCAAGTTCTTACTTTAAAGAAAATTCTTCAGACATATATTGATTATAGAAAAAAAGTTATAACAGCAAGGACAAAATATGAATTAGAAAAAGCAGAGGCAAGGCTTCATATTGTAGAAGGTTTATTGATTGCCCAGAAAAATATCAATGCAGTTATAGAATTAATCAAGAAAAGCAAGGGAGTTACAGAGGCAAGTGAGGGATTACAGAAAAAATATAAATTATCTAAAAAACAAGCAGAAGCTATACTTGAAATTTCATTAAAACAATTAACAGCTTTAGAAAGAGATAAACTTCAAAAAGAAGAAAAAGATTTGAAAGAGAAGATTAAGGAATTAAGAAAGATATTAGGAGATATTAATGAAGTTTTGAAGTTGATTAAAAAAGATTTATCTGAATTAAAAAGAAATTTTGGGGATAATAGAAGAACACAAGTTCTGCAATCTATAAAAGAACTTAAAGAAAAAGATCTTGTTAAAAAAGAAGATGTTGTTATAAGCATAACTGAAAAAGGTTATATTAAGAGAATGCCTTTTAGAGTTTATAGAGAGCAAAAAAGAGGAGGAAAAGGAGTTATTGGAACAGATCTTAGTACAGGAGATTTTGTCAAACAAATACTTACTTGTTCAACTCATGATTATTTGCTTTTGTTTACGCAAAGGGGAAGAGTATTTTGGCTTAAAGCTTATCAAGTTCCAGAAACTCAAAGATATGGAAAAGGCCAAGCAATTGTTAACTTATTAAATCTTAAGGATGATAATATAACAAATGTTATAGCTGTTAAGAAATTTGAGGATTTTATTTTCTTGGCGACAAAAAAAGGAATTGTTAAAAAAATGAATTTAGATATGTTTTCAAAACCAAGGAGTACTGGAGTTAAGGCTATTAATCTTCCTTTGGATAATTCAGACTCTCTTATAGGAGTAAGCAGAATTAAAGAAAAACAAGAAGTAATGTTAATGACTGCAAAAGGCCAAGCAATTAAGTTTAATTCAGATGAAGTAAGAAGTATGGGAAGAGCAAGTTATGGGGTTACAGGTATCAAATTAAATGCAGGGGATGAAGTTGTAAGTTTGGAAATAGCAGATGGAGATAATAAAGATAAAGAATCTATTTTAACTATTACAGAGAAGGGTTATGGAAAAAGATCCTTAATTAGTGATTATAGATTAACAGGCAGGGCTTGTAAAGGAGTAATCAACTTAAAAGTATCTGAAAAAACAGGAAGAGTTGTTAATACTGTTCCAGTTCTTGATAAAGATCAGATAATTGTTACAACAACAAAAGGGATAGCTATTAAGACTCCTGTTAAGGGAATAAGAGTTATGGGAAGAGCTACTCAGGGAGTTAGGATAATTAAGTTAGGTATTGGAGATAGGGTTAGTGATATTGCTAAGTTGACAAGAGAGGAAGAGGTTGAGAAGGAAGTTGAGAAGGCTGAGTAGGGTTAGTTTTTTATATGATGTTTTCTTAAAATATTTATGAAAAAAAGAGTGTTGATAATTATCTTATTAATAATAGTTTTATTATCTATAATTATTATTTTTTCTCAAAAACAAGCAAACATTAGTGGCAAAGCAACATTAAGTACTGGTTATCCATTAAGAATGCCTGCAAAGTTTGAACCACTTGAAAGAATAATAATACAAGATAGGGGTTCAGCAACATTAAACTATCCTCTTATAAAGGAAGTAACAGAAGTTGCAGAAGTTTTAATAATAGTTGATAATGTTGATGATAAAAACTGGATAATAAATAAATATCAACAACAAAATATAAACTTAAACAAAGTTGATTTTTTAATTAAAAAAGTTGATTCTTTTTGGTCTGGAGATTATTGTCCTTGGCAGATTTTCTATACTAATGGAAATGCAGAATTAATAGATTTTACTTATAATGTTTTAAGTAGACCTAGAGATAGTCAAGTTCCTGTTGCTTATTCTAATAAGTATAATATGCCTTTATTTAATCTAGGGCTTGTTCATACTGGAGGAAATATTGTTTATGATGGTCAAGGAGTTATGCTATCTAATGATAGATTATTAAGAGAAAATCCAGGTCTTTCATTAAATGAGATTAAAGCAAAAATGAACAATAATTTAGGAGTAGATAGATTACATATTAGGCAAGATCTTACTGGATTAAATCACGAGCATATTGTTTCTTCTATTAGATTTCTTGCTCCTGATAAACTTTTGATTATTAAAGTTAATCCTAATCATCCTAAATATCAAGGATATGAAAATGAAGTTAATTATTGGAGAAATCAAGTAAGTTCTTATGGAACTCCTTACCAGATTTATAGATTATATACAAATAATGAGCATCCTGCTATAAATTTTATAATTGTAAACAATAAAGTTTTTGTTCCATTAGATAGGAGTGGATATGATGCAGGAGTACTTGCTACTTTTAGAAATGCAATGCCTGGATATGAAATTATTGGAATTTATGATATCACTCCTAATCCATCTGCATTAGGTTCTCTTCATTGTCAAACATGGACGATTCCAGATTCAAAAATGTTATATATAGAACACCTTCCATTAACAGATAGCGAGGCTACAGAAAATGGTTTTTTTGTTAAAGCTAGAGTTATTCCATATAGTAAACAAGATATAACAAGAAATCCTAGGATATATTGGAAAGCAGGAAATGGAAACTGGAATTCTGTATCTATGCAAGGCCAAGGTAATTATAATTATCAAGCATATATTCCTGGACAGCCATCTGGAACCCCTATTAACTATTATATTAATGCAGAAGATCATTCAGGAAGAAATGAAAATCATCCATATATTGGAGAAGCTGATCCACATAGTTTTACTTCCTTAGGAATGGATATTCCTAGTTGTACTGGTTTTACTTATTCAGATTGGACTCCTGAAATCTGTCCTAATACAGGACTGCAAACAAGAACTGTTATAAGTTCTTCTCCTTCTAATTGTGAGGGAGGAAATCCTGTTTTAACTCAAGCTTGTGTTTATATTCCTGATTGTACTGAAAATGATTGGGAGTTTAATATTACTCCTATTAGTTGTCCTAGTAATGGAACTCAAATTAAAACATGGACAAAGATTGGAAATTGTGAACAAGGAGTTTCTAAACCAGATTCTGAAGAAATTAGTTGTAATCCTGCTATTATTACATGTGTTAATTTTACTTATACAGGCTGGAGTGATTGTAGGGGAGGAATTAGGACAAGAAATGTTTCAAGTTCTTTGCCATCTGGATGTCAAGGAGGAAATCCAATTATTTCAGATTCATGTGCTCCCCCTATTGTTGAACCAGAAGACGATGAAGACGACGATGAAGACTCAGATGAGGATAGCGGTGATGGGGGAGAGGGAGATGATGAAGTTGTTTATATTTATGTAAATGGTACAAGGATTGCTCAAAATGCTAGTGAGAATCAAACCGAGTTTTATAAGGAAGAGAAAAAACCTTCTGAAACTGGAACAATAAGATTGAGCGAGGAGTCAGGACCTATAAAAAGATTTTTTATTAAACTTTGGTGTAAGATAACTAACTTGTTTAATAATAGGAATTATAAATCATGTGTTGAGATTAAGCTTAGTTAGATTTTTATATGATGTTTTCCTAATATTTTTATGAAAAAAAGAGGCCAATTAGCTCTGATTGTTATTATAGTATTGGTTTTAGTAGTAGGTATTACTATTGGATATTTTGTTTTTAAGGATAATGGGGGTTCTAATGGTGGAGGAGCAGGGAGTGGAGGAGGTTTTGGAACTCCTGGAATTGTTGATTATGACGAACTTCCTGATGTACCGTGGTCTATGTATACAATGCATGTTGAACAAATACCTTGGTATGATCAATGTTTTGAAGATATTGTTGAACTTGCTGAGAAATATAATACTCCTTTGACAATGTTATTATGGCCTCAAATAACAGAACATATTCTTGCTGATGAAGATAGATTAGAGCAATTTAGAGGATGGTTAGAAGATGGTCATGAAATGGGAATTCATGCACAAGGATGTTATCTTGAAGGTCAGGGCGAAGGAGGAGCTTATCTAAAAGATGGAGATGCAGAAACTTATGAAGAACTTGCAGGAGATTATGACTTAAAAACAGCTTGTGCTTTAGTCTTAAGTGAAGAAGGAGATCTAAAAGAAGGGTTTATTCCTTGTGTTGATTGGCTTCCTGATTCAATAATTTATCAAGGTATGGGAAGATATGATGGAAGAACTTCTGTTTCTATGAAATATGATACTCATGGAAAAACACTTTATAATTTGCATATAAAAGCAGGTTATATACAGCCATTATCAATAAAAAAAGGCCAGTATAATTCTTTAAATTCAAACGAAATTTATGACTTTAATACTCATGCAGAATGTGACTTAGAGATAATGGAGCAATGGCTTCAATATCTTTCTGAAAAAGATCCTGAAGGAAAGAAACGAAAAACACAGGCTTGGCTTATGGAAAATGTAATTATTCCTGAAAATAGATTTATTGACTTAGGAGAAATTGTTAATACAGATGAGAAAAGATATTATAGGTTTGATGAACTTTTAGATTTAAGTGACCCTCTTATTAATAAGTGTTCTCAATTACTAACTTGTCCTACAGCAGAGTATTTAGCTTCAGAAGGTCCTACTGATATGTTTAATTTTGGAAGATGTTTGATGACAGGAACTTATTGTGCTATAGATGAGCAATGTTCTTCAAATCCTAACAGGGCTGATCCTTATTATGAACCTGCAAGATGTACTTTAAAATCTATTGATAATTTACAAGGATATAAATCTGCAAGTCAAACTTGTCCTGGAATTCCTATGTGTGCGTCTGAAGCTTTGAAAGGAATAGAGTTTGGAAATACAGAGGGTCATTCTGAAGGAAAAGTTGATGAGCTAGCTCCTGAAGTCAGTACTGAGAATGTATGTGGAGATGGTACCTGCAGTGAAAAAGAACAAGATAAAGGAGATTGCCCTGCAGATTGTAATTAAAAAATGAATAAAAAAGAGGAATATCTAGGGAAGTTGACATGTCAAGAAACCACTAGGTGTCTTACATTATGAATAAAAAAAGAATAAGAAGAGGTTTTTTATTCTAATGAATAAAAAAGGTCACTGGCTTTTCGCCATAATAGTAGCAGCATTATTTATGGCTGCAACTCAAAAGCTTAACTCAGAATGGTATGTAGTAACACCTGCATCAATAGTTATATTTGCATGCGTAATTGCTTTTTATAGTATCTTACCTGATATAGATCATCCAGCAGGAACAATGACTTGGGTTATATTAGGAATAGGAGTATTTGGAATTGTTGCTGGAATTATACAACTTATATTTGGTTGGGGAAATGCACTTATTACTCTTCTTGTTGCAGCTTTTCTTTTGATTCTAGTTTTTGTATCTGCTCATTTTTTGCCTCATAGGGGAATTATTCATTCTGTTCCAATTGGGATATTGGCTTCTATGCCTCTTTATTTTTTATTTCATAGCTTGCCTATATGTATTTTAGGATATGTTGCTTGGCATTCTCATCTTGTTGGAGATGGTTATTTGTTTAAGATAAAGTAAAGAATTTTGTTAGGCTTCAGAATATTCAACTTTTACAGGAACTACAGTAGGAAGATCTTCTCCATCTATATATGCTTTTTCAGTTCTAGGGGGTCTTTTAAATAATAATCTATATCTTTTTGCTCTTGGTATTCTTATACTCACAACTGCTCTTACAGCAGGAGGATAATCTAATGCATCTCTTGGAATCTCAACTGTTCTAGCTAAAGGATTCTTAAGAAGCTCATCAGCTTTTACTTCTAAAGGTCCAGAATCATCTTGATCATTATTTTCTATCATTTTGACCAATACTCCTTAAAATCAATGCTTTAAATATCTTTTCTTTTTCTAAAAAACATTTATATATACTGAAAATATCTAATATTATGAGGGGAAAATTTACACAAGATCAATGGTTAGGCTTAATACTAATTATTGCTGCTTTACTTATCTGGGTTCCGCTTTCATGGATTCCCGCAAAACAGAGTATTGGAGCAACAATAGTAATAATTATTGGTTTGTATAAGCTTATTTTTAGTTAATCCCACTTTTCTTTCAAAAGAAAAGCCGGATGTGCCAAAAGAAACTATAATAGCCAAAAAACTAAAATAGAATCAAAGCTTATCATTAAAATCATTATAAGGAATACCAGAATCATCACAGTGATACACTTTATGAAATATTTGATTAAATACCCAATCAATATTTAATCCTGATTCTTTAATTAATTGTCTGTTCTGTTTATTAATCCATATTTGGGGGGGTTTGAAATAATTTGGAGATTCTTGAAAACATTGTTCAAACATATTTATTCCTTGTTGAATATATTCTTGATCTCTGTCTTTTTTAAATTCTTTATATTCATGCGTAACTCCATGCAATCTTAGTTCTTTATTAAAACTTTTTATATAATCACACCATGTTTGATTATCAGCTATATTGCTTTGATTATGAAAATTGGGTATGACATAATATATATCTGCTTTTTCTAATAATTCTTGGCTACAAGAAATTCCAGGAGATACATCATCTAATTGAATTGGAAGAAGAAATCTTGCTATTAATATAATAGATATAAGAATTATTATCCCAATCATGG
>Ga0272441_10002231_pt1 | contig 39701 bp, 40 predicted proteins | sample SSMProp6N_FD_193582 | JGI IMG/M metagenome (GOLD analysis project Ga0272441, IMG submission 193582) | Marine sediment archaeal communities from Little Sippewissett salt marsh, Falmouth, MA, United States - SSM-Prop-6N | ecosystem: Environmental > Aquatic > Marine > Wetlands > Sediment ... | reverse complement strand
CAAAGCAACGTATGAGCTATCTCCAGACCCGACGAAACGATTTGAACTCGGGTATGAATTCGAAGAGCGGCACCGCATGTGACGAGGTGCCTTGAAAGAGCACGAATGCATGGCGGTAGGGATTTTTGATAGTGGTTTGGGATGGCGCGGGTTATTACCGCCCGGCGCGCCAGCACTCACGTCATCTGGCGCGGATGCGTCGCCCAAGCGCTCTCTAGGGCGTCAGCCATGCCGTAACCGAGCATACGCATGCCGTGATCAATGTCGTGCGGCGGCAGGTCGACCGGGGTCACACGGTCCGGTTCCACCGCAACGCTAACGCCGGACCAAGCGTTGGGCACCGACGGCAAAAACACCAGCACCAGCGAAGGCGTACGCTCAACCTCGAAGGCGAGCGCCGCGTGATCTTTGAATTGCACCATCACCGGTTGCAGCGTGTGCGTTTGACCTTCAGCGCCGGCAATACCGACAACAAGGCTCTTAGCGATGGAATAGCCCGGCACCAGGCGCGCCAAAAACCCATCGAGCCGCGCTTGATAGCGGGCCACTACCCCTACTTGCGCCAAGCGGCCGGCGGTAAAACACACCAGCACGATGAGCAGCACCGCCAGGATATTGGCCAGCGCCACGCCGCCAAAATTATCGACCGGTATGAATTCCCCGATCGGTTCCGCCACCATCAGGCTGAGGTCAAACGCCTCGCCTGCAAGCACGACGATAACCACCACCGGCACCAAAAACAAAACCCCGCCCAGCAGCGTTGTGCGTACCGCTTTCCACATGGAACATCCCCCTTCAGCTTGGCACGGCAGCAGCCGCGATGGCGCCGCTTGGCCGTAGCGGTCCTTGCCGCATACCCCAGTCTAGAGTTTCCCACCGCCACAAGCCACCTACGCGGCGCGCCGCATTGGACGCGCGGTGAGACCAACCAGGAGACCCTCCGGTCAAGCCGGAGGGTGAGCGGTGGGGGTGGGGTAGACGTGGGGTGGATGTGGCGTGGACGTAGCGTGGACGCGGGGTGGGAGCTGGGGTTGGCGTAACTTGGTTGCCCGCTGTGCCGCGCCTGCACCCCTCCGCCAGCCCCTAACCCCGCTCATCCTCCGGCTTGACCGGAGGATCTCGGGCGACACGCTGCGACACCAATCAAGCTATCGGGCGTGCCGCCATCCTCAGGCCCTGCTGTTCGGCGATTTCGGCGGCCACGCGGATGCCGGACTGCAACGCGCCGTCCATATAGCCTTGCCATTGGGTCGCGGTTTCCGTGCCCGCCCAGTGGATACGGCCGCACGGTTCGCGCAGCGCCTCGCCGAAGGTGGTCAGGACGCCCGGCGCCATATGCGCCACGTAGCAGCCCTTGCTCCACTCCTCGGACATCCAATCATTGTCCACATAGTCGATGGGGTTCTTGGCTTCCGGTCCAAACAACTGCGTCGCGGATGCAATCACCGCCTGACGGCGGGCATTGTCACCGGCGGTTGCATATTCGGCGGCAGCATCCGCATCGATGAAGCCGACCAGAATGCCGCACGACAAATCTTCCGGAGACTGATCAAAGAACACATTACAGGGCAGCAAGTCGCTCACACCCATGCCGGACAGGCCGTTGTCGCGCCAGAACGGCGTTTCATAGGCAATATGAACCTTGATAACGGTGCCCATGGGCATGCGCTGCATCAGGTGGTCACGCTTCACGGGGAGCGAATTAGAAAAATGGATGCGGCTTGCAAGGGTCGGCGGGATGGCGATGACCGCCCGCTGCGCGCGCACGGTGCCGCGGTCGGTGACAATCTCCACATGGGTATCATGCTGGGTCAGCGCGCGCGCGGGGGCTTCATAGATCACCGGTGAGGCGAGCTTCGCCGCCATCTTTTCCGTGATCTGGTGGGCGCCGCCGCGGAACTTGGCTTCCTGGGCCCCGCCTTTGACGCCAAGTAAGATTTCCACCCCTTCGCCACCGCGGATGTACTCCAGGAAGTACAGGAAGGAGACGTGCTTGGGCTCACAGCACAGGAGCGAGCGGGTGACCATGCGCAGGAACTCGCGTGCGGGCTGCGTCCAGACATTGGCCTGGATCCAGGTTTCAAACGTCTGACTGTCGAGATCGCCTGCGTTCCCGGCGGTCCACGGCGCGTGCGGCGGCAGCGAGAAGGCCAGCTTGTCGATCTTGGTGACGACGCGCTGCAACTCGAGCAGGGACACGAACGGCATCGACGGCACGTCCCGCTGGGACGTTGTGCGCTTGCCTTTGAAGTCGAGCACCGACCGGCCTTGGCGGTACTGATCAAATGTCTCAACGCCCTGGGCGTCGGCTTCTGCCAGCAGCAGTTTTTGTTGCGGCCCGACCCATTGGCCGCCGTTGTCGATCTTGTGGCCGGCGATGTGGCCGGGCTTAAGCCGGCCGCCCACGCGGTCACGCGCCTCCAGCAGACACACCGACAGCCCGCGCGGTTCCAACTCCAGCGCCGCCTTAAGGCCCGCCATGCCCGCTCCCACCACGGCCACATCAACGGTGCGGTCGACCGATCCTGTTGGCGTGTTCATGCGCTCTTCTCCCTCTTTGATGGCCAAATCGCACAGACATAACTTGCGTCATCTGCACTTAGCGGTTATTTTAGATAACGCGTTTATTTTAATCAAGCCCGAATGTGAATCAGGCATAAAAAGCCAATGTCCGACACCGCCGCCAAACCGCCGGCGCGCGGCCGCCCGCGCCGCTCGCAGCAGGAGACGCAAGAGATGCAGGCCCGCATTTTGCGCGCGGCGCGGGCGCTGTTTGCCCGTGACGGCTATGGCGGCGTGTCCATGCGCAAGCTGGCCGCCGCCGCCGGCTGCGCCCCGGCGGCGCTCTATGCCTATTTCCCCAATAAGCGCGCCGTGTTGCGCGTTCTCTGGCAAGACGTCTTTGCCGAACTGGGCGCGGACATGCGCGCGGCCCTGGACACAGCCATGCGCGCTGCTGCCGGCAAGACAGACGATCCTTTGGACAAGCTGCACGTCTTGACGGCGGCCGCCATTCGCTTCTGGCTCGCGCGGCCGGACGATTATCGCGCCATTTTTCTGATTGAGGATGCACCGGTGGAACCGGGCGGCACCTATTTTGCCGAGGAAAGCGGCGTGCGTGACAGCTTAGGCCTGTTGGTCGAAGCCGCGGCCGAGGCGGCAGCGCTTGGCCATCTGCGCATCCGTGACCCGCAGCGCATTTTGGCCTTGTTTATCGGCGCCATGAACGGCATCGCGCTCAATCTCATCACCATTCCCGAGCAGGACTGGGGCGCGCCGGATGTCCTCATCGACGATATGGTGACGACGCTTATCACCGGCCTCCGGGCATAGTGAGAGCATGGTGAGGGCATAGTGAGGGTGGGGGCACGCCCGGCCCAAGCCAACCCTGCGCCCATCGACATTTGGCCTGCTTTTCTCCATACTCCGCCGCACTTCAAGATGAAGATTCACACAGGATTTGACCCGCAATGTCCGACGATACCCTGCCCGACCGCATCACCGTGCTGGCCAAGGAATTCACGCCCGCGGCTATGGAATTTCACCGCCGGCACATGGCTGAGAAGGGCTACCGGCTGGACGGCGGCATTACCGCGCGGCAATTTCAGGTAACCGACGGGCTGGGCGATCCGGACATTCTGTTTGACGGCGAACTGTATTACGCCGCAACCTTCGTCAAAACCCCCGTCGACGACTAGGCCTGGCAGACAGCGCGCGAGCGCCCGCCCATGGACACCTCAGAATATCTAGCGTTCATCCCGCTGCTGATCTACGGCATTGCAGTTGCGGATTTGCTCGGGCAATGGCGGCGCTTCTTCGACAGAAACTATCTGTACCTACCCTATTTTATAACCACCATCATGTTCACCGAGGTGGCGGTGTGGAACATCTACAGCTACTTGGATTTTCTCGAGTCGCTGGGCAGCGTCGACTATTTTCAGTACTGGATGTATCTAGTGCAGCCGATGATCTTTTTACTGATTGTCAGCGCTTTGACGCCAGAACCCGAAATACGCGACACGGAACAATACTTTAAGCAGCGCATGCCCTTGGTCTTCGGCCTGATGGCGGTGTTCGTTTTAACCCACACTATTGCCGGGCTCGGGTTTTCGCAGCCGCTCACCTTTACCCGGCTGATCATCATCGCCGTTTGCGCCACCATCGCCGTCACCCGCTCGGTTGCGCTGATTTATGTGCTGGTGCCGATTTGGCTGACGATCATCGTTTTGCGCGTGTGAGCACGGCGGGAAGCCGGTGCTGGGGATACTTCTATTTAGCACTTGCAAATGCGAATGCTTCGCATCATAAATAGGCGGCGGGCGGTTTAGCGCCCTGCCCCGCTCCCCACCTCTGTGGAGACATCGAGCCCATGTTTGTGTGTATCTGCAACGCGTACCGGGATAAGGACATTGCCGCCGCCGCCCAGGCCGGCGCCCGCACGGCGCACGAGGCCTATGAGGCGCTTGGTGACGGCCCTAATTGCGGCTGTTGCCTCGACCACGCTGCGGAAATTGTCGAGCAGACGCACAGCGCGCGCGCAGCGCTAAGCGCTGCAGCGGACTAGACGCCGATGTTTCTCTGGCGCGCGCAATTAGAGCGCGATACCGCAAACGCCCCGTCCCACCGCCAGCACCGGACGCCGGCACGCCAGGCCCAGCCCAGCGATGCCCAACCAAGCGATACCCAATCAAGCAGGGGCCAGCCAAACAACGCGCCGGGCGCGCCTGCAGGCAAACCGTCTAGCCTTCCGGCCCGATCGAACCCGTATGCAATTGCACGTAGTTCTCTAGGCCCATCTTCGCGATAAGGCTTTGCTGGGTCTCCAGCCAATCCACGTGCTCTTCTTCGCTTTCAAGGATCGACACAAACAGATCGCGGCTGACGAAGTCCTTATGCTGTTCGCAATCGGCGATCGCCACCTTTAAGTCAGGGACGGCTTCCATCTCCAGCGCCAAGTCGCAAGCGATGACCTCTTCCACCGTCTCACCGATCCGCAAGCGGCCTAAATCTTGTAAGTTGGGCAGCCCCTCTAAAAACAGGATGCGCTTGGTGAGGGCGTCTGCGTGCTTCATCTCGTCGATGGAGGCGTCGTATTCGTGCTTTTCCAGCTTCGATAGGCCCCAATCGCCTAGCATCCGCGCATGCAGGAAATACTGATTAATGGCGGTGAGTTCGTTTTTGAGGATCGTGTTGAGGTGGCCGATAATGACCGTCTCACCTTGCATCGCAGCAACTCCCTTGGATACCGAAAAACGCGGTGTAGCACCCCCAACCGCCCAAGGATAGCACGCGGGCACCGCGCCGGCGGCCCGCGGGCGCTTAGCGCACATCCCCATCACCGGGCCACGGGCCGGTATGAGGGGGCAGGGCCGGGCGGGACGGTGGCTGGGGCCTTGCGCCCTGTGCCACCACGGCTTAAGCCAATGATACCCCTATAGATCGCGTTCAGCCGGAGGCCTGCCCCCATGTCTGCCACGCCTGTTGTTTTTGACGGTGTCCGAACCCCGTTTGGCCGCCACGGCGGCGCGTTGTCGCGCCTGCGCGTAGACGCGCTGGCGGCGGCGCCGATCCGCGAAGTGCTAAAGCGCTCGGGCCTTGACGGCGCGGCGGTGGAAGACGTGATCCTCGGCGACACCAACCAGGCTGGCGAGGACAGCCGCAACGTCGCGCGTAACGCGGCACTCATCGCCGGCTTGCCGGAAAAGACCGGCGGGCTCACCGTCAACCGGCTGTGCGGCTCAGGCCTGGCCGCGGTGATGGATGCCGGCCGCGCCATCAAGTGCGGCGAAGGCGACATGTTCATCGCCGGCGGCGTGGAAAGCATGAGCCGCGCCCCTTTAGTGATGTCGAAAGCCACAAGCGCCTTCGACCGCGGCCAAACCATCGAAGATTCCACCATCGGCTGGCGCTTCCCCAACCGCGACCTGCTGCAGCGCATCGGTGCCGACACCATGCCGCAAACGGCTGAGAACGTGGCCCAGCGCTTAGGCATCACCCGCGCCGATGCCGATAGGTTTGCCGCCGCCTCGCACCAAAAATACCAAGCAGCGCTGGAAAACGGTTTTTATGCGGATGAAATCATGGGCGTAGACGTGCCCGCCGCCAAGCGCAAAGCGCCGCCGGAAACCTGCAGCGCCGATGAAGGCCCACGCCCCGGCACCACCGTTGACGGCATTGCCGGCCTCACCCCCTTGCACGGTGAGGGCGGCGTCGTCACCGCCGCTAATGCGTCGGGCATCAACGACGGCGCGGCCGCGCTCATTATCGGTGATGACGCCGCCGGCACGGCGCTGGGCTTAACCCCGCGCGCGCGTTTGGTGGCCGCGGCCATTGCCGGCGTTGAGCCGCGCATCATGGGGCTTGGCCCCGTCGAGGCGTCGCGCAAGGCGCTTGCCCGCGCCGGCCTGACGCTTGCCGATATGGACGTGATAGAAGTGAACGAAGCCTTTGCCGCGCAGGTGTTAGGCTGCCTCAAGCAAATGGACATCGCCTTCGACGATGCCCGCGTGAACCCCCATGGCGGCGCCATCGCCATTGGCCACCCGCTCGGCGCTTCCGGCGCCCGGCTGGCCTTGACCGCCATCCGCACCCTCGAAGCCCACGACAAGCGCTACGCGCTGGTGACTATGTGCATCGGCATCGGCCAAGGCATCGCGGCGATTTTCGCGCGGGCGTGAAGAACCAAGCGCAATGGCCAAGCACCTGGTAATTATCGCCCACGCCCCCTCCCCCAACACGCAAGCCATGCGCGACGCCCTGCTTACCGGCGCACAGCGCCCGGAAATTTCCGGTGTCACCGTGCGCATGCGCGCGCCGCTGGAGGCGGGCCCCGACGACGTTATGGCCGCCGACGGCATTATTCTGCTGACCACCGAAAATCTCGGTTATATGGCCGGCGCCATGAAGGATTTTTTCGACCGCACGTATTACCCCGTATTGGAGGAAAAGCAGGGCTTGGCCTGCGCCGTCGTCATCCGCGCCGGCCATGACGGCACCGGCACACGGCGCGCGCTTGACAGCATCCTCACCGGGCTGCGCTGGAAACAAATCCAAGAGCCGCTGATCTGCAAAGGCGATTGGGACGAAACATTTCTTGCCGCGTGTAGCGACACCGGCATGACGCTGGCCGCAGGCCTGGAGGCGGGCATCTTTTGACCGCAGCCCGGCTGTGCGGTGGCGGCTCCCATCAGCCGCGGCGCATAAACACCGAGACGGCGTAAACGGCCTTAACGGCGGTACCGCCATCGGTTAGCGGCGCTAACAGCGATTCAAACTGCACATGATCTTTGACCGCTGTCACCAGCTTGCCGGTGACCCGCAAGGGCGCGCGGTGGCAGCTCATTTTGGCGCTTAAGCCGCGCCAATGCGCCAACGCTTTGGGTGCTAGCACATCGCTGAGCGCGGTGCCGGCAAAATCGCCCAAGACGCCCGCCAGATCCGCGCCGATAAGCCGCGGACGCATGAGCGCGCGGCCGGCGTCATCCTGTGTGACGTTGAACAGGCTTAGATGCGGCAGATAGCCGCCCATCCGGCACGGGTCGACATCGTGCCGGTCGGGCACCGCTTGACCGCCCGCCATGCACTGCCAAACCTGCAAGCCCAATTTCGGGATGGCGTGCTCAAACGCTAAGGCTTCATCCACACGCACCAGCGGCACCTGCACGCGGTGGTGATCCCATACCGAGGCCACCGCCTGTGTCTGCATTTGGTATAAAGACGACACCACACGCCTCCTTGAGGCAAGCGTGCAACGACCCCGAACGCAAGAAACACCACAAACATTACCGAAGCCCTGACCAAAAAGATAAAGACATCACGGTTGGCGGCTAAAAGCAGCTATATTGGTAGGTGGCAGGTGGCAGGCGGGCGCCGGTGCTTAATCGCCGGCCAAGACCCGCGCTGTGCGGGCGCGCCGCATGGCTTTGAGGGTGCGGAACGGATAGGCCAATTGGCCGCCGAAGCCCGCATCCATATCGGCATTGATGCCGATAGCCGCCGGCGGCCGGCGGCGGGGCAATAGCCAGGTGCCAAACAGCAAGTCATAGATCATCAGCACTTCGCCATAGTTCGAATTGCCTTCGCCGGGCACCTTGGAATGGTGCCAGCGGTGCAGGGCCGGCGTGTTGAACAGATAGCTAAGCGGGCCGGTGCGCAAGGTCACGTTGCTATGGGTCAACAGCCCGCTAAAGGCGGTGATCGCCCCCACCCACATGAACACCTCAACCGGCGCGCCGGCGACAAACAGCAAAGGCTGGCTGAGCGCAACGCTCACCGCCGTATCGACAAAATGAAAGCGGCCGGTATTGACCACCCACAACCGCGTCACCGAATGGTGGACCGCGTGAAACGGCCAAAGCCACGGCATTTCATGGGCTAAGCGGTGGGCCCAATAAAAGCCGAATTCGGCGATCACCAGCCCGAGAAGGATTTGCGCCCATAGCGGCCATAAGATCGGCCACAGCGTGCCCGGTTGCGGGTCGACGGCGGCGACCACAACCACCAGCGTGGTAATGGCGGCGGCCGCCTGCACTAAGCCCTTGTTGAACAGGGTATGGGCGATATTGGCAAAGGTCTGGCCGTCATTCTCCAGCCACAAGGGCTCGTGCGGCATCCAGCGTTCAAGCCCCAACAGCACCACCGCAAGCAGCACATAAGCACCGTTGAACCCGAGAATAGGCGCACCTTGCGCCATGCCCCAAGCGCTGACCGCTAGGGCCATAGCCATCAGCCCCGGCCACGCCGCCAACGCCACCAGGCTTTTGACACGGGCATAGGGCCGGCGCGATAGCGGCCGCGCAAGCCCTAGCGTCTGGCGTGTCCTCATCGCGTGCAACCCCCGTCCCTCACATGTCCGGCCCCGGCCCGGCCCGGCATCCATGATGCACCGCAAGATTACCACACATAGCTGCACGGCCCAGACAACAACACGTTATGTCGCAAGCAGCTTGCCAACGCTTACGCGCTATTGCTCATGAGCCAAAGAAAGAGCCTAAATTGGCAAAGACGCACAAGCCGCATGCCCTAAGACACCTAACGCGCGATCTTCCCACTACTGTGAAGACTGCTAAGACAATCGGTGATTAGTTGCAGGCGGACGACCCGCCACATAGTAAGACGGCGGCCTCATTGCGCGCCTGGTCCGCACACGCAATTAGTGCCTCACGGGTCAGCAGCATTCCATTGTCCTCACACACCCCTGCCAAAAGGCGTTGATAGATCACTACCATCTTGGCCGCCTCATCCGGTGTCTGCGGCCAATCTATTGGCATCTCTTCTTCGTCAGACAAGTCAGGCGACATGATCAGCGCTCCGCCCATCCGCTATCGGCAAAGGTTCAAAAACCTGTTCATCCATAGGCACGTCATGAACTGCACGCAGCCACGCTGCATGCTCGGCACTGCAGTCAAACCAACCCGCCACGAAATCGCCTTGAGAGAACGGCATCGGCTCGCCGTAGAGTTGGACATCAAGACCGTGCGGGATCAGCGAGCCAGTGACCATGCCGGGATAGGTCACGAATGTAATCGTTTCTACACCATATATGAGCGCCCACTCCACGTGCGCAATCAGCAAGCGCCCCCACCAATAGTCACGCTCACCCGGCGTCATGCGCAAATCAACACCGGTGCGTGAGCCCTCTGCATGGTTGGCCGTTACAGGTAGCGGCCGCCGTTGCGCCAGCTGCGGCCACAGCGTGGCCAGCATATAATCATGATCGCAGGTGATAAGCCGCGACTGCGCCCGAACCGCCCCTGCGTCATCTACCGCTACTAGATATGAAGCCGCCGGCGTATCGAATTGGTCATATTCGAGCCCGTTAAACTCTGGGATGTCCCAGTCAAGGCGCTCGCGATAGAGAAAGTGCCGCAACCGATGTACCCCATCATATATCTGCTGATGGTCGAATGGCGCCGCACACGGACGGCCAAGCGCAAACTCGTAAATCATCTGCTGGCTCCCCTGCTTGAAGAGCCAAATCAACGCTGGATTCATCCCAGCCAACAACCCTTGCAAATGCAGGGTGTCGCGGCCTCACCATCCCTTTGGCATGATAACCGGGAATCTAGCCTCAGCGATGCCCGTAGTATGTGCAACATGTGCCAGGTTTACACGCCGTCGCAGGTCCAACTTGTGGAGCAATGAACTTACATAGGACCGCGCGGTGTTGTGGGTGATCCCCATGATGCGACTGATTTCCCAGTCGGTTTTGCCGGCGGCCACCCACCGCAGCGCCTCCAACTCCCGCGGTTCCAGCCGATGCGTCGCGATCACCGCCTCTGCCCATTTTTTAACACGCACTAGGTGCATTGCGTTTGTCATTGCATATACGGCCTGCAGGTGCGGGCGCATGTCGACGCGCTGATCGCTGCACACCGACACAGCCCCCTGAAACCCCTCGGTGCTCAGCAGCGGAACGCTGATGCCGCTGACCAGACCGGCATCCCTAGCCATGCCCATAAATTGGTGCTGACAATTTGTCTCAATGTGTGTGTCATCCCAAACGAACGGGAACGGTTGCCGGCACGCGTGGGCTGCAACTGGATCGTTGGCGTGTAGGCCGCCGAAATAGGCTGCCTTCCAATCTTCCGGATAATTGTCGCTCTCCAGCACACCGAGTGTCACTGCTCCGGCACTGACAGGACGAATACCGAGCATATGGCGGTTGAAACCAAGCTTGGCGATCTCACCCATGGTGAAATCAATCTCACGTTCGGTCCTGGCCGCTGCGGTCAGCCCGTCGAGAAAGTCGGCAAACATCACTAGCGATCCTGTTTCACCCCCCCGACATCAGTCTTCTGCCCGCTGTCGGAGCCTGGCAACCGGGCCCCTACTGCTGGGATGAGGCCAAGCCGTGCGGCCTCCAAAATCACAAAGCTCAAGGGTTGCCGTTTATAACCCATATGAGCTTTGGCCGATGCGATTTGTTTGTTGATGGTATGGATCGACACGCCACGGAACTCTGCTAGCTGGATCAGAGTGAGCCCGCGCAGCGCGATCAGATGCAGGTTGAGCGCTTCCACCGGCGTAAGCGTTGGCGGTGCTTTGGATGCTCCAAAGCCCCCCATAGCAGACCCCTGTATGGCAGGTTCCTGCAATTTTCGATCGTCTGGCTCAGCGCTAATGTGTGGCATAGCACAACCATATACACGGCAATGGCGAAGAAAGATCAGTCTAAGTTCGGACCAACGCTTTAAGGAATCATACGCACAAAGAGGGGAGAGCACTATGACCGAAGCGATAGACCGTATCTTTTGGGTGGCCCCGAACGGCAAAGGTCGACACTGAAGGCATAGAGCCAAACACCTCCTACCACTTTACAGAGAAGGACGTCGAGGAAGTTGAAGCATGAATGAGTACACAGCACCGCGCCCCCTTAGACCCCAAACAGCACTGGACACCGCTGAGCTGGAAGCCAAGCGCGTGGACAATATCGCATTCCGCCTCTACGCGCAGGCATCGGCAGCCATGGACCCGAACGCGGCCATTACGGCATTGGACCTTGACGGCGATGCGGCCGACGATATGTACATTGTGGTGCGCGATGTGGTGCACGATGCGGCCCGCACGCTGATCAGCGGGTTGGAGGCCGCAGGCTTTAACGGGCGGGAGAAGCTTGCCGCCTACGCAAACGCCTGCCGGTGGCCGGGCGAAGACGCTGCCATTGCCAGGTGGACCGCCAAACAGGCCGCCAGGCACCCCACCGCATACCATGCCCCAACCATCCAAAACGAGCGCGCGAAAGGCACACAAAGTACGGTGGGTGCGGGCACGGTGGGCACGGTAAGCACCGCAGGCACGGCGGGCGCAGTACGCGCGTTGCTTGCCCCGCTGCGCCTATGGCGATCACGCCCCCGCTAGCGCGGCAGACATTCGCCCCCCGCTCGACGCGCTTGTGTCGCCTATGTCTTAGGGCAAAATTGACGCCCATGTCTCCGGTATGGACAAAAGGAAAATTGGTAGCGGAGGAGGGACTCGAACCCCCGACACGCGGATTATGATTCCGCTGCTCTAACCAGCTGAGCTACTCCGCCATAAAAGGGGCCCTTGCCGGAGCGGTAACGCCCCCATGCGGCCGACCACGCGCCGCAGGCGTATGCGGGCGCTAAGGACGCGCGGTATAGAGGCGCGCGGCATCGCCTGTCAAGAATGCAGCGCCCCCTCAAACAGGCGCGCGGGCACTGCTTACCGGCGCACGAAGCGCATCAGCGTGAAGATGCCGAGCAAGCCCAACCGCCGTTCGTCGACCAGTTCAAGCTGTGGGTGGTTGAGCACCTGTTCGCGGCCAAAGGCCGGGTGCCAGCCGATCAGCGCCGCTAAGCGCTCCAGCTTGCGTTCGACCCACAAAATCCAGCCATTGGCCTTGGCGAAATGGTTGACGATCACCACGCTACCGCCGGCGCGGGTGACGCGCGCCAATTCGTCCAGCACCGCTGCCGGGTTGGGCGCCACTGACATCACATACATGGCAACCGACACGTCAAACGCGCCATCCGCATAGGTAAGCGCGCCGGCGTCCATCTCTTCTAATTCAGCCACATGGCCAAGCGCCTGGCGGCTGACGCGCCGGCGCGCCAAATCCAGCATCTGCGACGATAGGTCAATACCGGTAATGCGCGTGGCCCGGTCATAGCCGGGCAATGACAGGCCGGAGCCGACCCCCACTTCGATGACGGTGAGCGGATCAGGGCCGTCTTGCGCCTGGGCAATGTCATTCACGGCGGCCACCGCCGCTACCCGGCCGCCATCGGTAACCGGGCCGACCACCGCATCATAAAACCGCGCCCAGCGTGCATAGGCGCGGCGGACGGCGTTTTCATCGAGGGATTGGCTTTTCGCTGTCATCGCACATCGCTCTTGGCTGGGGTGAAGGGGTTACGGGGCACCGGTGCGGCGGATCCACCCACCGCCCAGCACGCGGGTGGTGGCCGCGTGGGGGGCGGCCGCGTCCGGGACACGGGCATAGAAGACGCAGGCTTGGCCGGGCGATACGCCTTCTTCCGGTGTTTCTAGCACAACACGCGCGCCCGTACACATGGCCGCAACGGTGGCTGGCAGCAGGTGCCCGGTGGAGCGGACCTTGACCGCAACGGGCACGGGCGTTGGCCCCAGCGGCTCGGCGCCAAGCCAGTTGACATCGCCCAAAGTGATTTCTGATACGCCCAACGCCGCGCGCGGGCCGACCACCACCCGGCGCTGTTCCGGCTCCAGCCGCACCACGAACAGCGGCTCGGCGTGCTCACCGCCCAGCTGCGTGTCGCTGACGCCAAGCCCGCGCCGCTGGCCGATCGTATAGCGGATAATGCCTTTGTGGCGGCCCAGCACCCGGCCGTCTAGGTGCACGATATCGCCCGGCTCGCAGGTATCCGGCCGCAGCCGCTCCACCACCTCGGCGTAATTGCCGCCGGGCACGAAGCAGATGTCTTGGCTATCGGGCTTAGTTGCCACCGCCAGGCCCAAACGCTGGGCAATTGCCCGCGTCTCGTCCTTCGGCAAGCCGCCGAGAGGAAAGCGCAAAAACGATAATTGCGCAGGCGTTGTGGTGAACATGAAATAGCTTTGGTCGCGGCCCGCATCCACGGCGCGGTGCAATTCCGGCCCCTCGGCGCCGTCTATCCGCCGGACGTAATGGCCGGTCGCCAAGGCATCGGCGCCTAGGTCTTGGGCGGTGGCCATAAGATCGCGAAATTTGACCCGCTCATTGCAGCGTACGCACGGGATCGGCGTTTCGCCGCGGGCATAGGCATCGGCGAAATCGTGCATCACCGAGGTCTGAAAGCGGCTTTCATAATCAAGCACGTAATGGGGGATATCCAGGTGCGCTGCCACCCGGCGGGCGTCGTGAATATCTTGGCCGGCACAGCAGGCGCCTTTTTGCCGTATCGCCGCCCCGTGATCATAGAGCTGCAGGGTGATGCCGACCACATCGTAGCCGGCCTGCGCATAAAGCGCCGCGGCAACGGAACTGTCCACGCCCCCCGACATCGCCACCACCACCCGCGTTGCCGCAGGCGGTTTGCGGCCAACGGCCGGCGGCAGGTCGATCTGCGGCGATACTATGGGCGCGGTCAGGGTCATGGCGGCGGACTATAGCGACCCGGCACCGCTCGGCAAGTCCGGCCGGGGATAACAGAAAAGGCGGCAAGTGTTGCCGGGCAAGGCGGGCGCACGGGCGCCGCGCCGGGCCGGTCTACCACATCGGGCATGCGGGTTTGGGGCGCACAAAAGCGCTGTTTTGTGCCCTTTTCTGCGCCAGTGCGCGGGGTTGGCCCCGTGTTTGCTCACACATCGCTGAATGAGTCCGTCCGTCCCCCGGTTCGCTGGGGGCAAACAGACAGCCAAACACGGCCTGATCGCAGGCGCGATTACAACACGGGACCAGCCGCATGAGCACCACCGATACCCTTCTTGCCCAGCCGCCGCAGGCGCAGGACGCCCCCCTAGCCCTGAAATCGACGCTAAAACCGGCCCTGGGCAGCGCGCAACAGACCGCCCGCTTCGGCGACGAGCTGCGCGCCGCCAGCGCTGACGCCCGCCGCGCCGACAGCCGTGCCGACAGCCGCCGCGAGGCCGACACCGCCCGCGACGCGCGCACCCGCGCCGAAGACGCCCGCGCGGCTGGCGATACCCGTGCTGACGACGCGCGCGCCGCCCGCACCGCGGAAGACCGTTCGCAGGCCCGCGCAGAAAACCGTGCAGAAAACCGTGCAGATGGGGCCGCACATGAGCACAGCGACGCTGCGTCAGACCCCCAGGATACCAACGCTACCGCCGGTGACAGCCCAGCCGATGCCGCCCTAGGCGACAGCGCTGCCAACGATGCCGCGGCGGCCGCCGCCGCCATGGCCGCGGATACGGGCGCCGCGCACCCGGTGCCGGCGCAGGCAAGCGCCGCACCGCCGGCAGACGCCACAGACATACTGGCTGCACCAGCCGATGCCGCCTCCCCCACCGCCGCTGTGCCGCAGACGGATGGCGGCGCCTTAGCGCCCGGCGCCCAGGCCACCGCCACGGCGGATGCGACATCTACCGGCCAGGCCGGCACCGCACCGGCGCCCACGGCCGCATCGCCGGCGCACACCGCGACATCCGCCACCACGCCAACGGGCGGCGCCGCCGCGGCGGCCACCGGGCCCACCGATGCGGACGCCGGCCAACCAAGCACCTTGGCCACGACATCCACACCCACCGCCGCCACAGCGGACGGCAAACCCGCCGCCACCGGCGCTGGCCAAGCGGCCGCCGCGGCGGATGCGCAGGCTGCGCTTGCGGCCACGCCGCTTGCCGCCCATGGCAAGCGCGGCCTTGGCCACGCGGCCGCCGATGCCATGGCCGATACGCGCACCGCCAGCAGCCGCGACGCTGCCACCACCGCCGGCAGTTCACCTATCGCGTCTCTTGGCACCGCCACCGCGGGTACCACGGGCCGCTCTGCGGTGGATATCGCTCTGCAAGCCGCCTTGGCGCAACCCGGGTCTGCCCCGCAAGAAACACGGCTCGCGGCCATAGACGGGTTTACCGGCAGCGCTAGTGCCGCCGAGGCGGCAGGCCCGCAACCCAGCCTCACCGTCCGCGCCGTCATGGCTGCCACCGGCCAGCCCGGCGCCCCGGCACAGCCGCAATTACCGGCGCGCGAGATTGCCATCCACATGGCGCGCAACCTTAGCGCCGGCACCAACCGGTTTGATATCCGCCTTGAGCCGGCGGACCTAGGCCGCATCGACGTGCGCATGGAAGTGGCCGCCGATGGCCGCGTGCAGGCGCATCTAACAGTGGAAAAGCCGGAAACCTTGGACATGCTGCAACGCGATGCCCGCGCGCTTGAAAAGGCGCTGGCGGATGCCGGGCTGGATATGGAGCACGGCAGCTTAGGCTATTCGCTGCGTGAGGAGGCCCACTCCCAAGACACCGCCCAAGACATATCCACGGGCAGCGACGCCAGTGACGGCAGTGACGCCGGCGACGCGGCGGAGGATGCCACCGCCGATCTTACTGCCATCCAGCATATCTACGCCCTGAAAGCCGGCACCGGCGCCGGCGTCGATATCCGCATTTAAGGGATAGACCGATGACCACCCTCGATACCATTGCCGCATCGCAGGCGAGCCAAGGCGCAGCAGCCGCCGCCTCGGCCAATCTGAGCGACAATTTCGATACGTTCTTGACCTTGCTGACCACGCAATTGCGCAACCAAGACCCGCTCGAACCCCTCAAGAGCGCCGAATTCACCAATCAACTGGTGCAGTTTTCCGGCGTCGAGCAATCCATCGCCACCAATGAAAACCTCGAGCAGCTGCTCAATCTGACATTCGCCAATTTCGCCAGCGATTCCGTCGGCTATATCGGCAAGGAAGTGGTGGCTGAAAGCGCCACTGCCATTATGACCGACGGCCAGGCGCAATGGGGCTATGAGCTATCGGGCCCGGCGGACGATGTGCAGTTCTTCGTCACAGATATCGCCGGCCGCCTGGTGCATCAATCGGCAACTGCCAATAAGAGCGGCAACGGCACCTTCGCCTGGGACGGGCTCGACGAGCAAGGCCGGCAATTGCCCGACGGCGCCTACACTTTACGGGTGATCGCCACCGATGGCGGCGACAACGAGGTACCGGTGACCATGAAGCAATCGGGCATCGTCACCGCCGTCGAATTCAACAACAACACGCCGGTGCTCACGGTTAACGGCTCGGGCGTGCAGCTAGCCGACATCATTACCGTGCGCGAGCCGGACGACGAGGAAGGATAATCCGCACCGCTCTGGCACCCTGGGGCACGCCCTGGCACGCTTTGGTACGCTGGCGCGGCGCACCTTCACACCGCATTTACCAAGGCGTTTAGCCCTTCCTTAAAGGCCCTGCTTCTAGGGTATCAAACGCACAGGCCGGGGTCGCCAGTCATAGTCAGGATTTGCTTTCGATGGGGATGCATTACCAAACACGCACCAGCTATGTGATCGGGCCCGATGGCAGCCCGCTGACGGTCACCGATTTGCCGCCGCCGGAAACAAAACGCTGGGTGATCCGCCGCAAGGCCGAAGTCGTGGCCGCGGTGCGCGGCGGCTTGCTGTCGTTGGAAGACGCGTGCAAGCGCTACACGCTCACGGTCGAGGAATTTTTGAGCTGGCAGCGCTCGATCGAGCGCCACGGCCTGCCCGGCCTGCGGGCAACGCGAGTACAGCAATACCGCGAGCACTAGTCCGCCGCACGGTCGCTCACACGGCAGCCCAACCGCCGCGACCAACCGCCAAAGCACCCGGCGCCACGCCAAAATACCGCCCGCACCGCCCAAACCGGCGGCGCGGGCGTTTGGCATGAGCGGCCTCAACGGCGCGCCCGGCAGGGCTCGTAGCCGCCGGCCGGCAAAAATTGCCGCCTTTCGCGTTGGCGTTAACGCGTTGTTCAGCGCTCATAGGGTAAATATTGCCTAGCTGGATTACGCCGTATACAGAATATATCCACCAAGGAAATGGTGGTGGCTGTGACACGGACCTCGCTATCCGGCGCGATGATCCGCATGGCCCAGGACGAGCCGGAGCAGTCGCGCAATCCCGACTTTCAATCCGGGGGTGCGCCCGTGAACGGCACATTGGATTTTCTCAAGGGCCTCGGCCCTGCGCGGCTTATCGCGCTTGGCGGTGTCACCGCTGCGCTGATTGCGTTTTTCGCAATCATTATGATGCGCGTCTCCTCGCCCAATATGGCGCTGCTATATAGCGGGCTGCCGATGAGCGACAGTGCTGAAATCGTCGCTAAGCTGGAAGCCTTGGGGGTGCCGTTCGAGCTGCGCGGCGACGGCACGACGATTATGGTGCCGCAAAGCGAGGCGCTGCGGTTGCGCATGAGCATGGCTGAGGCCGGCCTGCCGTCGGGCGGCTCCGTCGGCTATGAAATATTCGACGAAACCAGCGCGCTGGGCACCACCAGCTTCGTGCAAAACATGAACCATCTGCGCGCCTTGGAAGGCGAGCTAGCGCGCACCATTCGCGCGCTGGACAGCATCCAAGCGGCGCGCGTGCACCTGGTGCTGCCCGAACGCGAACTGTTTAGCCGTGACCGCCAAGAGCCCACTGCCTCCATCGTGGTGCGCACCCGCGGCGGCTTGGGCCGCACCCACGCCCGCGGCATTCAGTTTCTGGTGGCCTCGGCGGTGGAAGGGTTGACGCCGGCCAACGTGTCGATCATCGATGAAACCGGCGCCATGATCGCCGGCGGCGCCGACGGCCCTGGCGGTGCGTCATCCATGGACGAGCGCCAGCGCGATTACGAGACGCGCCTGCGCCGCCAGGTCGCCGATATCGTCACCAGCGTTGTCGGCGCCAACCGCGCGCGCATTCAGGTGGCTGCCGAACTGGATTTCAACCGCGTCACCCGCAACTCCGAGACGTTCGACCCCGACGGCCAGGTCGTCCGCTCGACGCAAACGGTGGAAGAAACCTCCTCCAGCATCGAGCGCGACGCCCAAGAAGGGGTCACCGTCGGCAACGAACTGCCCGAGGCGATTGGCCAAAACCAAGGCGAGGCAACCGAAACCACCAACGAAAACGCCGCCCGCCTGGAAGAAACCGTCAACTACGAAATCTCGCGCACCACCACCACCGAAGTGGTGGAGGCCGGCCGCGTCAAGCGCCTATCAGTGGCGGTGCTGGTGGACGGCGTCTATACCGCCGCCGAAGACGGCACCCAGACCTACACGCCACGCCCGGCGGAAGAGCTGGAATTGATCGGCCGTCTAGTGCGCTCGGCCATCGGTTTTGACGCCGCACGCGGCGACAGCGTGGAAGTCGTCAACTTGCCGATCAGCGACGCCATCCTTGAACCGCTGGACGACGACGCAGCGGCGGGCGGTTTCATGGCCGATCTGGATATGACGCGCCTGGCGGAACTCGGCGCCCTGGTGGTGATCACGCTAATGGGCATTTTTCTGGTGGCGCGGCCGCTGATCAACCGGCTCACCGGCAAGTCCGGCGTGGCCCATGGCGGGCAGGCCGCGCTGGCCGGCACGCCGCAGCTCACCGGCCCCGGCATGGAGCAAATATTGGCGCAAGCGGAAGCCGACGGCCAGGAAGTGATCAAAGGGCCGGACGGCAATCCGCTGGCCATCGCCGCACCGACGCCCGACCAGCAGGCAGCGATGATGATGGACGATTCAACCGGCGCGATGATCGACATCGCCCAAATCGAAGGCCAGGTGCGCGAAAGCTCGATCCGCAAAGTCGGCGAGATCGTTCAAAACCACCCGGAGGAATCCATGTCGATCCTGCGTAGCTGGCTGCACGAAGAAGCATAACCGGAACCAAGCCCATGCCCCCTGCACCCCCAAAGGCAAAAACCGACCCCAACAAGCTGACCGGCGGCGAAAAGGCCGCGGTCATGCTGCTCGCCTTGGGCGAAGAGCATGGCGCGCAGCTATGGGAAATGTTCGACGACGAAGAAATTCGCGAACTATCCATGTGCATGTCCAATCTGGGCATGGTGGATGCCACGCTGGTGGAAAAGCTGCTGCTCGAATTCGTGTCGCGGATGTCGTCCACCGGCGCGCTCGTCGGCTCTTTCGATTCCACCGAACGCCTGCTGTCGCGGTTTCTGCCGGAAGAGCGGGTCCACATGGTGATGGACGAAATCCGCGGGCCCGCCGGCCGCACCATGTGGGACAAGCTCGGCAACGTGAACGAAATCGTTCTCGCCAATTATCTCAAGAACGAATACCCGCAGACGGTAGCGGTGGTGCTGTCCAAGATCCGCGCCGACCACGCCGCCAACGTGTTGGCAGCGCTGCCGGAAGACTTCTCGATGGAAGTGGTGAACCGGATGCTGCGCATGGAAAGCGTGCAAAAAGACATTCTCGACAAGGTCGAGCAAACGCTGCGGCAAGAATTCATGTCCAACCTGGCGCGCACCAACCGGCGCGACAGCCACGAGGCCATGGCCGAGATCTTCAACAATTTCGACCGTCAGACCGAAAACCGCTTCATGACGTCGCTCGAAGAGCGCAACCGTGAATCCGCCGAACGCATCAAGGCGCTGATGTTTACTTTCGAGGATTTGGTGAAGCTCGATCCCGGTTCGGTGCAAACGCTGCTGCGCGCCGTCGAAAAGGACAAACTGGCCCTTGGCCTCAAAGGCTCGTCGGATTCCTTGCGCGATCTGTTCTTGTCCAACATGACCGAACGCGCCGCCAAAATGCTGCGTGAGGACATGGACATGATGGGCCCCGTCCGCCTCAAAGACGTGGATGAGGCGCAAATGATGATGGTCAACATTGCCAAGGACCTAGCCAATAAGGGTGAAATTCTGATGGCGGAAGGCAATTCGGAAGACGAGCTTATTTATTAATCTCTATACGAACTAGATACCGCGTAGCACACGATTGCACCCCTTTCACGGAGCCAGCCATTGCCGCAGGCAGTTAAATTTGAGTTTGACCGCGAATTCTCGCAAGGCGCCGTGGTGGCCGCGCGCAGCCCGGCGAAGAAGGTCAAATGGACGGAGCGCGAAGTAGAAGCCATCCGCGCCAGCGCCTACGCGCAAGGCGAAGCGGACGCACAGGCAAGCCAAGAGGCACAAGCAGCGCGCCACATTGCCGCCTGCGCCCAGACCATCGCCGAACACGTGGGCGCGATGCAAGAGACGCTGCGCGCAGCGCGCCGCGGCATCAACGCTGAAGCCGCCGAAATCGCCGTGACGATCGCGCGCAAGCTGATGCCCGCCTTGATGGAGCTGGCGCCGACCGCTGAAATCGACGCCGTGGTGCGCCACGCTTTTGCCCTGCTGCGCGATGAACCGCGCGTGGTGGTGGGGGTGGCGCCTGAGGACCTGGAAACTCTGGAGCAGCAGGTGGACGAGATGGCGCGCGCGCACGGCTTTGACGGCGCGCTGGTGCTGCGCGCCGAAGAGGGCATTGCGGCGGGCGACGTGCGCATCGAATGGGCGAAGGGCGCCATCACCCGCGACACGCCGGCGCTCGACGGCCGCATCGAGCAAATCGTCCGCACCTATGTGAGCGCACCGGACGCAGACGAGACCGAGCAAACCGATTTCTTTGCCCTGCTGGGCAAATAGCATTAGCGCCAAAGCGCTACGCGTTGGAGGACACACATCATGGCCGGCGAAACCGAGATCGAACTGGACGAACTCAACCAGGCGCAGGCGATAGACGCCACCGCCGACGGCGTGCCGGCGCCCACGGACGGCGGCGGTGAGGATGCGGCAGGCGCCAGTGAGGCCGGCGACGACGCCGGCGGCGACCCGTCGGAACACTACGCCTCCGACCTGGAAGCGGTATTTGACGTGCCGGTGAACGTATCGGCGGTGTTGGGCAAGACCCATATGGAGGTCAGCCAATTGCTGAAGCTCGGCCGCGGCGCCGTGGTGGAACTCGACCGCAAGGTCGGAGAGGCGATCGATATTTACGTCAACAACCGCCTGGTGGCGCGCGGCGAAGTCGTGGTGGTGGATGAGCGCTTAGGCGTGACCATGACCGAAATCATCAAAGGCGGGCACGTAGCCTAGGCCGGCGGCGGCCAAAGACACCCAAGACGTACACCCCCCCAACACACAACGTACACACTACGGACACACCACGACACATACCGATGCGCGCTTCTCTCACAGCCATTTTTGCCTTCGCCGCAAGCTTTGCCTTGCTAGCCGCAGCGCTTGCCCTTGACGGCAACGCGGCGGCGTTCGTGGATGCGCGCGCGGCGCTGATCGTGCTGGGCGGCACCTTTGCGGTCACACTGGTGTCGTTTTCGCCGGCGGAGCTCGGCTTGGCGGCGCGCGAAACATGGGCGGCGCTGGCCGCCCCGCGCTTGAACCGCAAAAGCGCTGCCGACCGGGTGCTGAAGATCGCCGAGCGCACCCGCAAAGACGGTATGCTGGGGGTTGAGCGCCTGCTACCGCAACTGCGCCACGACCCGTTTCTGGCCCGGGCACTGGGCATGCTGGTGGACGGCGTCACCGTGCGCGAGGTGGAGCGCATGTTGGAAGACGAACGCTTAGCCACCGTCCAGCGCCGCACCGCCACCGCCGACGTGCTGCGCCGTGCCGCCGACATCGCCCCAGCCATGGGGCTGATCGGCACGCTGGTTGGGTTGGTGCAGATGCTCGGCGCCCTCGACGAACCGCACGCCATCGGCCCGGCCATGGCCGTGGCCCTGCTCACCACGTTCTACGGCGCGGTTCTCGGCACCATGGTGCTCGGCCCGTTGGCCGCCAAGCTCGACCGCACCTCCAGCGACGAGCACGACATGCTCACCATCTACGCCGCCGGCGCCGCCGCCATAGGCCGCAACGACCACCCGCGGCAAGTCGAACACATCCTCAACGCGCTGCTGCCGCCGGCCGAGCGCGTTCACTATTCCCGCTAAGGAGCAAAACCCCATGCGCTTGCTTATTGTCGGTAGCCTCAACGGCCAGCTTACCACCGCCACCAAGATGGCGATGGAGACCGGTGCCAAAGTCGCCCAGGTCAACACCAACGACCAAGCCCTCACCGCGCTGCGCGCCGGCCAAGGGGCGGACCTGCTGATGGTCGAAGTGTCCAACGATATTGGCTCGCTGGTAGCACAATTGCAGACCGAACGCATCGTGCTGCCGATCGTCGCGTGCGGGGTGGGAAGCGATGCGCGCGCCGCCGTCAACGCCATCCGCGCCGGCGCCAAGGAATACATCCCCTTGCCGCCGGACGCCAAGCTGATCGCCGCCGTGCTGGCCGCCGTCGCCGACGATACCCACGCGCTGATCTACAAAGACGCGATCATGGCCGATGTCATCCGCTTAGCAGATCAGATCGCACCGTCAGAGGCGTCGGTTTTGATCAGTGGCGAAAGCGGCGTCGGCAAAGAGATCATGGCCCGCTACGTGCACCGCCACTCAAACCGCAAAGACAAGCCGTTCGTCTCCGTCAATTGCGCCGCGATCCCCGAAAACCTGCTGGAATCCGAGCTTTTCGGCCATGAGAAAGGCGCCTTCACCGGCGCCGTTGCCCGGCGCATCGGCAAATTCGAAGAGGCCGACGGCGGCACGCTGCTGCTCGATGAAATTTCCGAAATGGACGTGCGCCTGCAAGCCAAGCTGCTGCGCGCCATCCAAGAGCGCGAGATTGACCGCGTCGGCGGCACCAAGCCGGTCAAGGTCAATATCCGCATATTGGCGACTACCAACCGCGACCTTACCACCGAAGTGCGCGCCGGCACGTTCCGCGAAGACCTGTTGTACCGGCTCAACGTGGTGACGCTGAGCATTCCGCCGCTGCGCGACCGGCCGGCGGATATTCTCGAATTGGCCGAGCATTTCGTGAAGCGCTACGCCGATGCCAACGGCATGCCGGCGCGGCCGCTGTCGGCCACCGCCAAGACCCAACTGGTGCGCCAGCCGTGGCAAGGCAATGTGCGCGAACTTGAAAACACGCTGCACCGCGCTGTGCTGTTGGCCTCCGGCGATGAAATAGACGCCGACGCCATCCGTTTGCCGGACGGCGCGCGCATCGGTGACGCAGCCGCCCTCTCGCCGAACGATCCGGCAGGCCGCGCCGCGCAGGTGGCGGACACCGTCAGCCGCAACCTCGTCGGCATGACCGTGGCCGATATGGAGCGCGACCTCATCCTCAATACGCTGGACCATTGCCTTGGCAACCGCACCCATGCCGCCAACATCTTGGGCATTTCCATCCGCACCCTGAGAAATAAACTCAACCTCTATACCCAGCAAGGGGTTACGGTTGCAGCGCCAGGTGAAGCCCGCGCCGCCGGCTAACACCCGCTTACCCCCCGCCGCCCTAAAGCCGGAGCGCCCACCGCGCCATGTCAGACGCAACCCAACCCTCGATCGACGCCGCCGGGTCTTCTATCCCGTCTGATGGCCCGTCTAGTGGCCCGTCTGGTGGCCTATTCGGCAGGTTGTCCTTTGGCGGCGTAGGCGCTGCCATCGGCGCGCGCAGCGAATTATCGCTGGCCATCGGCGTGATGACGATCATCGTCGTGCTGATTTTGCCGATGCCGTCGTGGATGCTGGACTTCGCGCTGGCCATCTCCATCACCTTTTCGGTGTTGGTGATGATGACGGCGCTGTTCATCAAAAAGCCGCTGGAATTCTCGTCCTTCCCGACGGTGTTGCTGATCGCCACCATGCTGCGCCTGGCGCTCAACCTGGCGTCGACGCGGCTCATTCTGTCCAACGGCCACGAAGGCACCGACGCCGCCGGCGCGGTGATCGAGGCGTTCGGCAATTTCGTCATGCAGGGCAATTTCGTCATCGGCATCATCGTGTTCGCGATCCTGGTGATCGTGAACTTCGTGGTCATCACCAAGGGCTCAGGGCGGATCGCGGAAGTGGCAGCGCGGTTTTCGCTCGACGCGATGCCCGGCAAGCAGATGGCCATCGACGCTGACCTGTCCGCCGGCCTCATCGATGAAAACACCGCCCGCATCCGCCGCAAGGAGTTGGAAAGCGAAAGCGCCTTTTACGGCTCCATGGACGGCGCCTCGAAATTTGTGCGCGGCGACGCCATCGCCGGGCTGATGATCACCTTCATCAACGTCGTTGCCGGGGTCATCGTCGGCGTCGCGCAAATGGATATGTCGTTCGCCGATGCCTCCACCACCTATACGTTGCTGACCGTCGGCGATGGCCTGGTCAGCCAAATCCCCGCTTTGATCGTGTCGATGGCGGCGGGGCTGTTGGTATCCAAGGCCGGCGTCGATGGCGCGGCGGACGAAGCGCTGTTCGGTCAGCTATCGGGATACCCACAAGCGCTGGGCATGTCGTCCGGCGTCATGGCGGTGATGGCGCTGCTGCCGGGGATCCCGATGCTGCCGTTTTTGGCGTTAGCGGCGCTTACCGGCACGGCGGCGTGGTTTCTCATCAAGGACCGGGAAAAGCGCGCAATCCAAGAAGCCGCCGCCGCGCAAGCGGCAGCAGAAGACGTACCCCCCGCCGAAGAGCCAATTTCAGCCGCCTTGGCGATGGATGAATTGCGCCTTGAATTAGGGTTCGGCCTATTGCCGCTGCTCGAAGGCGACGGCGAAGGCCATACCCTGACCGAACAGGTCAAGGCGTTGCGCCGCCAGGTGGCGCAGGACATGGGCTTCGTGATGCCGTCTTTGCGCATTCTCGACAATATGCAGCTCGACTCGACCGCCTATACGGTGCGCGTCAAAGAGGTGGATGCGGGCTCCGGCACGCTCTACCCAAACCTGCTGATGGTGATGGACCCCTATGGCGGCGCCGTGGACTTGCCCGGCGAGCACACCACCGAGCCGACGTTCGGCCTGCCCGCCACCTGGATCGACCACACCCAGCGCGAGGAAGCCACGTTCCGTGGGCTGACGGTCGTCGACCCGGCGACGGTGCTGACGACGCATCTCACCGAGATCATCAAATCCAACATGGCCGAATTGTTGTCGTACGCAGAAGTGCAAAAGCTGCTCGACGAGATCGGCAGCAGCAGCCAAAAGCTGGTCGAGGACCTGGTGCCGGACCGCGTATCGGTCACCACCATCCAGCGGGTGCTGCAGCAATTGCTCACCGAGCGCGTGTCGATCCGCGATTTGCCGACGATTCTGGAATCGGTCGGCGAGGCCACCGGCTATACCCAAAGCGTCACGCAAATCGTCGAACACGTACGCGCCCGCTTGGCCCGGCAAATCTGCCACGCCAACCAGAGCGTCGCCGGCTATGTGCCGCTGATCGCCCTGTCGCCGGAATGGGAAGACGCCTTCACCCAGGCGCTGCACGGCAACGGCGACGACAAGCAATTGGCCATGGCCCCGAGCGACTTGCAAAATTTCATCCAGGCGTTGCGCGCAGCGTTTGACCAGGCCGGCGCCTCCGGCGACGTGCCGGTGTTGCTCACCAGCCCCGGCAACCGCCCCTATGTGCGCTCGGTGGTCGACCGGGTGCGGCCGCATACGGTGGTCATGAGCCAGGCCGAGGTGCACCCGCAAGCGCGCCTTAAAACCCTAGCCCAGCTCTAACCGGGAGGCAGCGCGACGGCATGCATTTACGCCGCATCAAAGCCAATTCCATGCGCGAGGCCATGGCGCGCATGCGCGCGGAAATGGGCGCCGACGCCATCATCATCGCGTGTGAGGATCTCGCCGGCGGCGGCGTCGAAGTGACCGCGGCCACCGAAAGACGCCGAAGCGATAGCCCCGCTATCAGCCCGGTAGCCGAACAATTAAATCTGCAGCTTCAGGCCCGCCTGCGCGGCGAAGCGCGCGCCGAGCCCAGCGACGGCGCAAACCCCCACAGCCCCGCCACCGGCACGATCGCCGCGCTGCTGGCACACCACCGCGTGCCAGACCTGCTGCTGGCACGCATCAGCCGCGCCACGCGCGCCCACCCCGCTAGCACCGCGCAGACGGCGCTGGCGCGCGGGCTTGAGATGTGCCTGAGCTTTCAACCCATCGGCGATAAGTTAGCAGGCTCGCTGATGCTGATCGGCATGCCCGGCACCGGCAAGACGGTGAGCGCCGCCAAGCTGGCCGCGCGCGCGGTATTAGCCGGCCAGCAGGTGGATTTCATCACCGCCGACACCATGCGCTCCGGCGCCGTGGCGCAATCCAAGGCCTATGCGGAGGCGTTGGACCAAGACGTGGTGGCGGTGCGCGGCGCCGATGAATTGGCCTTGATGCTGGAGACCCGCGCCGACTTAGGCCGCAACCGCCCGTGCATTGTCGATACCCCGGCCACCAATGTGCACGACGATAGCGACGTCGATCATACGGTGCGCCTTGTGCAGGCGGCGCGCGAGAGCGCCGCGGCGGCAGGCATTGAACCGATCGGGGTGATGGCCGCCGACGGTGACGCGGAGGATATGGCGGACGCTGCGTTGTTCTTTGCCGAGCTTGGCTGCCGGCGGGTCATCGTCACCCGCACCAACGCCACCCGGCGCTTAGGCGGCGTCATCCAAGCCTTAGCGGCAGCGCGGCTGGCGGCGGCGGAATTCGGCATCAAGCCCTATCTGGCGGACGGGCTGGTGGCGGCGACCGCACCGCGGTTAGCGACGATGCTGATCGACAAATCGGCCACCGCCGCCCGTAACCCGCGCCCCCAAGCCGCCGCGACGCCACGGCGCCAGCCGGATGACGGTGTCAGCGCCTTCGGCCGGCCCATGCGCAAAACGGAGCCTTCAGCCCCATGACCATGACAGACACGATCGCTCATATTCCGCCGCCGGACGACCGCCGCGGCGCCATTGTCACGGTAGCATCGGGCAAAGGCGGCGTCGGCAAGACCATGCTGTCCGCCACCTTAGCGCACGCCTTGGCGTTTACCGGCGCAAAAACCCTGCTGGTCGATTGCGACTTGGGCCTGGCCAATGTGGACGTGCAGCTTGGCATTACGCCGGTGCATGATCTTGCCAGCGTTATCGTCGGCGAGACGGCGTTTGAGGACGCCACGACGCGCATCACCGCTGGTGGCGAGGCGGCAACGCGCGGCGCTTTTGACGTCATCGCCGGCTGCTCCGGCTCCGGCGCCCTAGGCGCGCTGGCGCGCGCAGAACTCGCCCGCTTGCGGCACGGGCTGATTATGATGTCCGCCCAATACGACCACGTCATCGTTGACCTTGCCGCCGGTATCGACCCGGCGGTGACCATGTTTGCAGCGATCACCGGCCCGACGCTGGTGGTCGTCACCGACGAACCCACCTCGATCACCGATGCCTATGCCTTCATCAAGGTGGCGTGCTTGAGCGCGCGCGAGACGGGCAGCGCGCCGGATATCCGCCCGGATATCCGCATCGTGGTGAACATGGCGCCAACGCCGGAGGCCGGGCGCAAGACCCACGCAGCGCTGGCGCACGCGTGCGCTAATTTCCTTGGGGTGACGCCGGTGTTAGCGGGCATCATCCCGCGCGATAGCTGCGTGCGCGACGCGATCCGCCATCAGGTTCCTTTGCTGGCCCGCCACCCGAAGGCCGATGCCGGCGCCGCCATTGCCCAATTAGCCGACGCGCTGCGCGGCTAGTGCCCAATTGGCCGACGCGCTGCGTGCGGCACCGCTGGCTGCACACCCGCACCCCGGCCGCTCAGTGTTTATTTGCCGGCCGCTTGCGCGCGATGCATGGTCAACGCCACTTCATCGAGCTCGGCTTGCGCGCGGCGGCGGCTGTCCGCGCGGGCACGGGCACGGGCGGCTTCGTCCACCAATTCAACTTTCTTTAGGTCTTCAAAGGCCGCCGCCAGCCGCGCGCGTTCCGCGTCGGCCTCGCGCGACAGTTCGTCAATGCTGTGGGTTAGATTATCGCGGCGCATGGCCGCATATTTGGCATAAGCCGGATAGGCATAATGGCCTTGGTCGGAAATGCCCGCTTTTTGCTGCTCGGCGCGCACGCGCGCGTCGAGGTCCGCTTGCTCGCGGCGAAAATCATCGAGCATCTGTTCCAAGTCGGCGACCCGCCGCTGGATTTCCTGCACCTGAAAGCGCTGGACACGGATCAATGACGCGCGTGATTTCATTTCCTAGCTCCCGCTTCTGTTTATCCGGCCGGCGCAGCGTCTGTTTCTGGTTGCAGCGGCGGTGTGGCGGGCTGCAAAATATCCGCAAGCTGGCTAAACCCCTCCGCCAAGGGCGTGTGCTCGTGCTTTGTCTGCGACAAAAACGCCTCGAACCCGGGTGCTAAGCGGATAGCGTCATCGACCACCGGGTCCGCACCGCTGCGATAGGCGCCGATGCGGATCAATTCTTCCATATCCGTATAGGCGGACATCAGCGCCCGCGCACGCGTCACCAAGGCAAACTCGTCTGCCGCCTGGCAATCGGGCATGGTGCGGGATACGGATTTCAGCACGTTGATGGCCGGATAGCGGCCGCGTTCGGCAATCGCGCGCTCCATCACGATATGCCCGTCCAGTATCGCGCGCACGGCGTCGGCCACCGGCTCGTTGTGGTCGTCGCCTTCCACCAAAACGGTGAACAGGCCGGTAATCGAGCCGGACCCTACCCGGCCCGGCCCGGCGCGCTCTAGCAGGCGCGGCAATTCTGAAAACACCGTGGGTGTGTAGCCGCGCGTGGTCGGTGGTTCGCCGCCTGATAAGCCGATCTCGCGCTGCGCGGTGGCAAACCGGGTGAGGCTATCCATCAGGCACAAGGCATCGGCGCCGTGGTCACGGAAATATTCGCACAGCGTCAGCGTCAAATACGCCGCTTGGCGGCGCATCAGCGCGCTTTCATCCGAGGTGGCCACTACCACAACGCTGCGCGCCAGCCCAGCTTCGCCCAGGTCGTCTTCGATAAACTCTTGCACTTCGCGGCCGCGCTCGCCGATCAGGCCGATGACCGCCACATCGGCCGACGAATAGCGCGCCAGCATCGACATCAGCACCGATTTGCCAACGCCCGAGCCAGCGAAGATGCCCATGCGCTGGCCACGGCAGGTGGTGGCAAACGCGTTGAGCGCACGCACGCCAAGATCGATCCGGCCGCCCACCCGCGCGCGCGCATGCGCCGGCAAGGGCTGCGCGCGTAACGGATACGGGTCGGCGCCGCGCGCGATCGGACCTTTGCCGTCAATCGGCTCGCCCATGGCGTTTACCACCCGGCCGAGCCAACCGGGCGACGGGTGGGCGACCGGGTCGGCGGCGTCAAACGTGGCCGGCGCACCCATGCGCAAGCCTTCGATCGCGGCAAACGGCATGGCCAAGGCGCGGTTATCGCGAAAGCCCACCACCTCGCACGGCACCGGTGCGCCTTGTGCGCCGGGTACCACCACCCGGCTGCCGAGGCTTAGCGCGGTGAGCGGGCCTTCCACCTCCACCATCAGCCCGCGCACCGCCGCAACGGTGCCCGCGTGATCGATGCTCGGCAGGCGGTCGATTTCAGCAAGCAATGGCTTCATCAGGGTCGCTTCATGGCATTAACGTCACCGCCAAGTGTGCCGCACGGCCGCTTAAGGCGGCGTAAACCCTAGCCGGCGCGGGCGCACAAACCCGGCGGCGCGCTAAGCCGCCCCGTAACATGCGGCAAGGATGGGCGCATGCGGATAGCGGGAGCGAGGATGGGGGCGCAAAAATTACGCCGGGGTGACCGGGAAACCATGAATTTTTGCTGCGCCGCGCAAGGCTTGGGCAATGGGGGTTAAAAAAACTTCCGGGGCTGCTAAGCTTTATTAACTACTAGCCGATAGGCTCCGTTTGGGGACTGAATACGGACGCAGCGAATCAGCTGTTTCAGCCAGGCAATACCAGCGTGGCGAGACCACATTCGCGACTGCTTGTGAAGGGAGACAGAACATGCGGGTCCTTCTCATTGAGGACGACAGCGCGACCGCCCAGAGCATCGAACTGATGCTCAAGTCGGAAGGCTTCAACTTCTACACGACCGATCTGGGCGAAGAGGGTATCGACCTCGGCAAGCTCTACGATTACGATATTATTCTGCTCGATCTGAATTTGCCGGACATGTCCGGCTATGAGGTGCTGAAGACGCTGCGTCTGGCCAAGATAGGCACCCCGATCCTGATCCTGTCGGGCATGGCGGGCATTGAAAACAAAGTCCGCGGCTTAGGCTTTGGCGCCGACGACTATATGACCAAGCCGTTCCACAAGGACGAATTGGTGGCGCGCATCCACGCGGTGGTGCGGCGCTCTAAGGGCCATTCGCAATCGATCATCCGCACCGGCCAGCTGACCGTCAATCTCGACACCAAAACCGTGGAAGTCGAAAACCAGCGCGTGCATCTAACCGGCAAGGAATACCACATGCTGGAACTGCTCTCCTTGCGCAAAGGCACGACGCTGACCAAGGAAATGTTCCTCAACCACCTTTATGGCGGCATGGACGAACCGGAACTCAAGATCATCGACGTGTTCATCTGCAAATTGCGCAAGAAACTCGCCACGGCGACGGGCGGCGACCATTATATCGAAACCGTGTGGGGCCGCGGCTACGTGCTGCGCGACCCGGTGGAAGAAGATGTAGCCGACGACGTGGCGCAGGCCGCCAGCGCCTAACATCCATTCGCAAGCGCGTATAAAAACGGGGGCGTGACACCAGTCACGCCCCCTTTTTCGTGCGGCTATTGCTGTTGTGGACCCACCACGGGGTCCGGCAGATTTGGCTGGTTGGTGCCTATCTGGCCTGGCCGGCCGTGGGCGACGCCGACAGGGTGCTGGCAGGTCTTGCGCCAATGCCAACTGCCGGGCGGCTTAAGGGGGCGCCCGCCGGCCGGTTGAGAGGCGCTGTCGGCTTCGGCGCGCCGTCGAGCAACAGAGCCGGGTCGCGGGCGTAAAGCCCGCGGGCGCCGGGCACCGGCTTGAAGGCATCGGTAATGCCCACCACCGTTTCCGCCGCGCCCAACAACAAACAGCCATCTTGCGGCATCAGTTCGGCCAAGCGATCCAGCACCAACTTCTTGGTCGGCTGGTCGAAATAGATCAAGACGTTGCGGCAATAGATGATGTCGAACTGGCCAAAGCCGATAAACGGGTCGAGCAGGTTGTTGGCCTTGAAGCTGACCTTTTGCCGCAACGCGGCGTCGATCTGCCAGCTTTCGCCCACTTGCTTAAAATATTTCATCAGCAATTGAATGGGCAGGCCGCGCTGCACTTCAAATTGGCTGTACATGCCAAGCTTGGCGCGCTCCAGCACTTCGACCGATAGATCCGTACCCAACAGATCGAAGCTCCAGCCGGCGGTCGCGGTGTTTTCGTTGATGAGCATGGCCAAAGAATAAATCTCTTGGCCGGTAGACGCAGCAGCGCTCCAGATGCGCACCTTGCGGCGGCTGGCACGGGCCTTGAGCATATGCGGCAAAATATGCTCCGTGAACAGCGTAAACGGCGTCTTGTCACGAAAGAAGAACGATTCGTTCGTGGTCATCGCCTCGGTCACTTCGGTCGCGAGCTTCTCATTGGTGCCGCGCTGCAACGCAGCCACCAATTCGGCGATGCCGCCAAGCTCCAGCTTGCGGGCGACCGGCATCAGCCGGCTTTCCAGCAGATAGGTCTTGTCGGCCGACAAAACCAGGCCGGACCGCTTGCGCACCAGGCTGGCCAAAAACTCAAATTCATCCGGCGTCATGTTGCCCTCCCGGCAAATGTATCGATGATCGCCGTGCTGATCTTGTCGAGCGGGTAAACGCCGGCGCAAATGCCTGCTTGCGCGCACGCCCCCGGCATGCCCCACACGACGCTCGTCTCCTCGTCTTGCGCGAAGATGGTACCGCCGCCATCGGCGATAATGCGGCCGCCGTCGCGGCCATCATAGCCCATGCCCGTCAACACCACGCCGAGCGTGGCAGCACCGAATACGGTTGCCACACTGTCGAACATCGGATCGACGGCAGGCCGACAAAAATGCACCGGTGGCCCCTGGTCAAGCGCAATGGCAACGCTCGGGCCGTCTTTGCGCACGCGCATGTGGTAATCGCCCGGCGCCACATAAATATGGCCGGCCAGCAGCCGTTCGCCATCGACGCCTTCATGCGCGTTGAGCCCGGACAGGGCGGCCAGCTTATCGGCTAGAATTTTGGTGAAAGACGGCGGCATATGCTGGGTCACCAGCACCGGCACCGTCTTGAGCGACGGTCCAATCTTCTTGAACACGTCAAACAGCGCTTGCGGACCGCCGGTAGAGGCACCTATGGCCAGGACGCGCGGGCGCACCGTCGACGCAGCGCGCAGCGCAATCGCGCCGGCCGGCGGCACCGCCGCGGCACCGCTGCCACCGCCGCTTACCTTAGCCGCAGGCGCGCCGTGCCCGCGCACCTTGCGCGCTGCATCGCCGAGGGCGCGCACTTTGTCCAGCAATTCGCGGCGGAAGCTTTCCGAGCCGGCAATGCCGCGGGCGCTATCGGGCTTAGGCACGTAATCGGCCGCGCCCAAGGTCAACGCTTTGAGCGAAATATCAGCATTGCGGAGGGTCAGCGTCGACGCCATGATGACTTTCGTCTCCGGCGACGCTTTGAGAATGGCCGGCAAGGCCTCAAGCCCGTCCATCAGCGGCATTTCGATGTCGAGGATCATCACGTGCGGCTTGACGGCGCCCGCGGCCGCAATGGCCTGCGTGCCGTCGGTACCGTAGCCGGCAACCTCAAGCCCCGGCGTTTCGTCGATCCAGCGCTTGACCAGGCCACGGATGACGGCGCTGTCGTCCACCACCACGACGCGGATACCGGTTGATGTATCGGCACCAGATTGGGCACCGGAGTGCGTACTGGGCGGCGGCCGCGCCGAGGCGGATGCGGCGGAATGATCCATGGCCTAGACCAACCCGGCTTCGGCGAATTTCGCCTGCATGATGTCGCGGTCAAACGGCTTCATGATGTATTCATTGGCGCCGGCGTTGACCGCCTCGGTGATATGCTCAAGGTCGTTTTCGGTGGAGCAGAACACCACCACCGCTGCCGCACCGCCGGGGCGCTGGCGCAGCGCCAGCATGAAATCCAAGCCGTTCATCACCGGCATGTTCCAATCGAGCAAAACCGCGTCGGGCATCTGCGCATCGCACTTTGCCAGCGCTTCCGCACCGTCGGCCGCTTCGTCGACCTTGAAGTTCATCTCTTCAAGAATCCGCCGTGCCACTTTGCGGATTACCCGGCTATCATCCACCACAAGACATGTCTTCATCGGTCGTAGTGCCTTTTCGTAATGTCTTTTCGTAATGTCTTTTTTGGGCCCGAAGGCCGTCGGCGGCCAAGGGCAAGACGTAAGAGTGCGGGCCGTCGTTAAGGCCGGCTAAGCCGCGGCGGCTCCGGCTTGCAGGTCCAACGCTTTTTTCACATCCAGCACCACCATCAGGTCGTTTTCCAAGCGGTGCACGCCGCTTGAAACCTGCTGCCAGCGCGGGTCAAGGTTAGCCGGGCTACGCTCCACATCTTGCGCGGGAAGGCTTAAAACTTCTCCAACGCTATCGACCATCAGGCCAAAAGCTTCGCCGCCGTCTTCAATGCCAACCGCCATGCGCGCGCCCTCGTCAGTACACGGTGCGATACCCAGCCGGATGCGCATATCGATGGCGGTGACGATACGGCCGCGCAAATTCAACACGCCACGCACCTCCGGCAAAGAGAGCGGCACGGCGGTGAGCGATTGCACCTCGAACACGTCCTGCACCACCGTCACCGGGATACCGAAAAGCTGATCGCCCACGTGCACGGTGATATATTCAATCCGCCCTTCGTTGAGGTGGTCGGTGTGCTGCGGCTGTGACGCGCCGTTGGTGGTTTTGGCGATGCTCATGCCGCTGTCCCCTTACCTTGAAGCGTTTCGCGCAATACGTCGATCAGCCCGTCGCGGTCGGTCTTGGCCACGTAGTCGGTAAAGCCGACCTTGTGCCCGCGGGCGATATCCTCGCGCGAGGTGCGCGACGACATGGCGATGATCGGTGTTGCACCCCAGGCGGCGTCTTTCTTGATGGCTTCGGCGAAATCGAACCCGTCCATGCCCGGCATCTCGATATCGCTGACGATGATGTCGAACCGCGCGCCGGCATCGCGCAACTGGAACGCATCGTGCGGGTCAGCGGCGGTGGTGACCTTGTAGCCGCCGGCATTAAGCAGCGGCCCCAGCATGTTGCGGAAGAACGGGCTGTCATCCACCAGCAACAACTTTTTGGCGGCGGCGTCTTCATCCCGCACGCTATCGGAGCGGGCAAACCAATCTTCGAAAGCGAGCGTTAGATAGTGGCCGACATCAATGATTTCGGTTGCTTTCTCCCGCACGATCGCGCTGCCCAGCATGCCCGGCGTCTCGGAGGTGATATCCAAGTCAAGATGCGCCTCGACCACATCGACGATTTCATCCACCACCAGCCCCATAGAGCGGCCTTCGTCCGTGAACACCAAGATCGGCTGGCGGCCTTGCGCCACCATCTCCTGCTCCGGCGATACTTTTTGCAACGGCATCAGCTTGCCGCGGTATTGCACCACCGGCTTGTGGTCCGACATCTCAATCTCATCGACCGTCACCTCCTCAAGCCGGGTGACCAACGACAGCGGCACCGCTTTAGGTTCGCCGCCCGCGGCGCGGAAAATCAGCAGCGACGTGCGCTCTTCGCCATGCGATAGGCCATCAGCATCCGGACCATCCTCAAGCTGTGCTGCCACTTCGCGGCCAACGCATTGGGCGATGCCGTTTGGATCGATGATCATGATGACGCTGCCATCACCCAAAATGGTATTGCCCGAAAACATGGTGATGTCGCGCAGCATCGACGCGGACGGCTTGACCACGATTTCTTCGGTGTCGAACACCGAATCCACGACAATGCCGAATTGCGCCGCGCCGACCTGCGACACGATCACGAACGATTCGCCGCGCTCGGCGGTTGCAAGCGGCCGGTTGCCGTCGGCGTCGGGCTGCTGCTGCGTATTGAGCATCAGCAACTCGTCGAGATAGACCAGCGGCAACAGCTTGCTGCGCAGCCGCAAAACCGGCGTGTCGTTGATCCGTTCAATGCGCGCTTCGGAGTCCGCCTTGGAGCGCACCAGCTCCACCACCGCAAGCTGCGGAATGGCAAACCGCTGAGCGCCGGATTCGACGATCAGCGACGAGACGATTGCCAGCGTCAGCGGTATTTTGATGGTGAAGGTGGTACCCTTACCGGCCACCGACATGAGATCTATGTTGCCGCCGATGAGCTCGATATTGGTGCGCACCACGTCCATACCGACGCCGCGCCCCGACACGTTGGTAACGGCGGCGGCGGTCGAGAAGCCGGCGGCGAAAATGTATTTGTGAATTTGCTGCTCGGTCTTGCCGTCCAACTCGGCTGCGGTGGCGAGACCGTTTTCAATCACCTTGTCGCGGATGCGGTCGGTGTTGAGGCCGTGGCCGTCATCGGCAATTTCAATGATGATATGGCCGCCTTCGTGGAACGCGCGCAAGGTGATGGTGCCGGTTTCCGGCTTACCCGCATCGAGGCGCGCTTGCGGCATTTCCAGCCCGTGATCGGCGGAATTGCGCACCATGTGGGTGAGCGGATCTTTGATCAAGTCGAGCACTTGCCGGTCTAGCTCGGTTTCGGCGCCGAGCATTTTGAGCTCGATCTTTTTGCCCAGCTCGTTGGACAGGTCGCGGATGATGCGCGGCAGCTTTTGCCAGGCATTGCCGATCGGCTGCATGCGGGTCTTCATCACTGCTTCTTGCAATTCGGCGGTGACGTTGGACAAGCGCTGCAGCGGCACTTTGAACTCAGAGTCATCTAACCGCCGCACCATCTCCAGCAATTGGTTGCGCGTGAGCACCAACTCCGAGACCATGGTCATCAGGTTTTCCAGCGTGTCGACGTTGACGCGGATCGATTGATTGGCAACGGCGGATTCGCGCTGCCCGGCGTCATCAGGCTTGGCAGGTTTAGCGGTGGACTTAGCCGTGGGGTTGGCCGCAGCCGGCGCGGCGGGCACTTCCGCGGCTGCTGCCGCCGGCGCGGCCTCCTCATCCGGGCCGTCCGCTTCCTGAAACGCCCGCTCAAGCTCTTCCAGCGACACTTCGCCTGGTTTCAACTCGCGCTCGAGCGGTGCCACCTCAAGCGGTGCATCTTCCGCCTCCGGGGCCGCCGATACCTCTTCTGCTGCCGCCACCGGTGCGGGCGCTGATGCAGGCGCTGACGCAGGCGGTGCCTCGCCGTTTTCAGCGGCGCGCGAAAACGCTTCCAATTGCTCGATGAGATCGGAATCGTCGCCTGTCGGTTCGGTTTCCGTCGCCTCCAGCTCGCCCAAAATTTCCTTGATCCGGTCGAGGGTGTGCAGAATGAGCGTCACCCCGTCACCGGTCACCCCGGCGCCGTCGCGGTATTTGCCCATCAGCGTTTCCGCTGCATGGGCCAAAGCCTCAAGCCGCGGCAGGCCCAAGAAACCGCACGTGCCCTTGATGGTATGCACGAGCCGGAAAATGTTCGAGAGAATGGCCTCGTTGTTGGGGTCTTGCTCGAACTTCACCAGCTCGACATCGACCACATCCAAGCTCTCAAATGTTTCCGTCAGAAACTCGCGCAGCAGATCGTCCATCACACCCTACCCGGAAAGGTTCCAGCGGGCGTCATAGATCGCACCCCGCCGCTCTCTGGCGAAGTGTTGGCGGGAAACCTTAAAAACCCATGAAAAGTGGTAAAATAAGCTGGCGGCTGCAACCTAAAAGTGTGCTGTTAGCCGATCATACCAGAGGTCATTTCAGCACCCGGCGCATAGCTTACCGCGAATGTCACCGGTGCGTCTTCCGTCTCTTGGCTGACGGATAAAGACGCCTGCACCGCCTTGCACAAAAGGCTAATGAGATAGGGCTGGACGGCGCGGCTATCGGGCAGACCTGACGGCGCCGTGCCGCAAGCGGTATCGCTGTATTCGGGTATGCGCGCGCGCACACCGCTGGCCACCACGCGCATGCCGCCATTGCCGGCATCGACGATAATCTTAAGCTCGCCGCCGCGCGGGATGGCACCGGTTGCGAACTGCACCAGGTTCATCAGCAGCTTCAGCCGCGTCTTGTGCATGGCGGCCGGCTGGATGTCCCAGACAAGCGTCGTCCGCCCACCGGCGAGCAAGGCTTCGGTCGCCTGCCGCGCATCGTCCGTCTCGATTTCCGCCCCCGCCGACCCGAACGCGCCAAAGGCTAAGCGGGCGAATTGCAATTTGGCCGAGGCCTGGTCGGCGCTTTTGGCGATCAAGGTCAACGCGTGGGCGCGCATCTCTTTGTCGTCCTCTTCGTCGAGGATCTCAAGCCCATTGACGATGGCGCCGACGGGGCTGATCACGTCATGGCAGACGCGCGAACACACTAGCGCGGCAAATTCCAGCGCGTCGGGCGATCCGTTAACAATGTCTTGTTTAGCAATGTCTTGTGGAGTGTCACCCGTCATTATACCGCCCCCGTTTATATTGCCCTTGTTGTGTGCCGCGCTTTTTGCCCCCGGCGCGGGTTGCCGCTGAGCAGACATACGCCAACTGCGTTTTTGATACACTTCGTAGGCCAATCATGCAAAGAAGGGCCGCACCGCACCTACCACCGATCCCCATAAGCCCGAGCTCCATTTTGTCCGCACGCGCCTTTCTCAACGACTTACTAGACGACTTGACCGCCATCGCCGTGGATGCCGGTGCCTGCATCATGGCGCTGTACGAGCAGCCCATCGCGGTGACGCAAAAGGATGATGATTCCCCGGTCACCGCGGCCGATCAGGCCGCCGAAGACATTATTCTCGAACGCCTCGCGCACGCCGCGCCGCATATTCCTGTCATTTCCGAAGAAGCCGCAGCCGCCGGGCACATGCCGGACATCGCCGACCGGTTTTTTCTGGTTGACCCGCTGGACGGCACGCGCGAATTCATCAAGCGCAATGGCGAATTCACGGTCAATATTGCGCTTATTGAAGACGGTGTGGCCACCGCCGGTATCGTCTACGCGCCGGCCAAAGCCCTGCTCTATGCCGGCGCCGCGGGGCTGGGCGCGCACGAGAGTATGATAGACGCCCACGGCACCGCATCCGCAGTCGGCCGGCGCCCGATCAAGACCCGCCCGGCACCGGCCCGCGGCCTCACCGCCATTGCCAGCCGCAGCCACCGGGATGCGAAGACGGATGAATTCCTCAACCACTATAATGTGCACGACATTGTAACGGCGGGCTCGTCGCTCAAATTTTGTGTGGTGGCGCGCGGCGATGCGGATATCTACCCGCGCCACGGCCGCACCATGGAATGGGATACGGCCGCCGGCCACGCGGTTTTGGCGGCAGCCGGCGGCACCGTCACCCGGCTCGATGGCACACCGCTTGTCTATGGCAAAACGCAAGACGGGCTGGCCAACCCGTTCTTCATCGCTAAGGGCGACCCCTCCGCCGTCTAAGCGGCGGCCACACTCGCCTTAGAGAATTAGGCTCCGCCGCCCGGGCGCCCCTTAGGCATCCCCGGAGGCAATAGCCACGAGCATGTCCATGTCTTTGATCTGCACCCGGTTGCCCGGTTTCAGGCCGATCACGCCGGTGGTCTTGAGCTTGGTCATGGCGCGGCTCACCGTCTCCATGGTTAAGCCCAAATAATCTCCCATATCGGCGCGGCTCATCGGCACCTGCACGAGATGGGCTGTTACGTGGCGGTCAGCGGCGCGGCGCGACAGCCACAGCAAGAACGACGCCACCCGCTCCTGCGCCGATTTGCGGCCGAGCAAAAGCATTTGCTCTTGCGCCGTCGCCAGCTCCAGCGACGCCAAATTCAACAGCCGGTTGGACAATTTGGGATAGACGGACACAAGCTCGCGCATGCGCTCGGTGCGCAGCGAGCAGGTTTCAACCGGCTCCAGCGCTTCGGCGGTATACTGATATTCCGAACTCGGGCCGAAACCTAGAAAATCACCCTGGAACAAAAACCCGATGATCTGGCGGCGGCCGTCGTGCATCAGCTTGTACAGCTTGAGCGCCCCGCGCTTGACGATGAAGCAATCTGCGGTCTCATCGCCTTCGAAAAACAGCGTCTCGCCCGCATCGCACGTCATGGTGCGGCTGAACCTGGCGAGACTGGCAAGCTCTTCGTCGTTGAGGACCGCGCACACCGCGCGCGTCCGCACATCACAATTAACGCAGGGGCTGGTGGCATCGCGCGGCAGCGCCGGCGCGAATGTCCCCCCCACCGTATCTGCCAGCGTATCCGCTACAAGCCCGTCATACGCCCCATCGCCGGCATCAAAATCCTGCATCAGCACCTCGCAGCCAGGTTTGCGGTCCCATGCTCCCTGGCAGACGGTACGCGCCCCGGGGCGCTGCGGCAAGCCGGTA
>Ga0272441_10002228_pt1 | contig 39760 bp, 40 predicted proteins | sample SSMProp6N_FD_193582 | JGI IMG/M metagenome (GOLD analysis project Ga0272441, IMG submission 193582) | Marine sediment archaeal communities from Little Sippewissett salt marsh, Falmouth, MA, United States - SSM-Prop-6N | ecosystem: Environmental > Aquatic > Marine > Wetlands > Sediment ... | reverse complement strand
CCTTGAGCTTGTTGAGATCACGGGGCCGAACGGGAAGATCGGAGCGGTTGCATCCATAGGGCTTCACAGGGAAAGGGAAAAGGCTGTAATGCCGTACTTCTAATTATTTTTTTCTTTTTTTCTTTTAAATCTAGCTTTTCATTTCATGCTAAGATAAAGAAGTTGCTATTGAAATCCAGCAAAAATATCCATCTATCCCAAAGATGTGCTGTAAAAGATTATATAATTCATCTGTGTTGGTATCATGATGGGAAGCCATATAGGATTCATTGTCGATGCCACGTATGTTGTCGAGGAAGGCGTTCCGTTCATTGTCCTTTACGGCAGATTGCAGGAGGGGGGCAGCTTCAAGGTCATGAAAAGGTATGACCCTTACTTCTACATTAGGGAGGATGAGCTGGAAAAGGCCAGGAAGATCGTGCATTTTGACCATGAAACCACAGATCTCAGGGAGTTTGACGGGAGAAGTGTCGTTAAGGTTTTGACAAAGATACCTTCAGAAGTTAAAAGGATCCGTAACCTCCTTGAAGAGAACGATATTGAATGTTATGAGGCGGACATAAAATTTGAGAGCAGATTCCTCATCGACCAAGGGATAAAGGGTTACATCAGCATCGAGGGCCAGTCATATAGCACAAAAAGGATAGACAAGGTTTTCATAAATCCTAAGGTCGCTCCGGTCAAAGGGGAAAACATTGGCCTTAAGGTACTCTCCATAGACATTGAGACCCATGAGAAGGGGTTTGGCGACTTCTCGCTTCCGATATATTCTGTCGCTCTTTACAGCAAGGACTACCAGGAAGTGCTGATCATGGAGAAATGCTGTGAGAACGCAACGTCCTACGATACGGAAATGGACCTCTTGAATGCGTTTAAAAAGAAGGTCATAGAGCTCGACCCGGATGTTATAATCGGTTGGAACATAGTGGACTTCGACCTGGTCTATCTCAAAAAGAGATATGAAGCAAATAAGATACCTTTCGACCTCTGCAGGACCGAGGCTGAGGTCTGCCTGCTGTCACAAAGCTCCTTCATAAGGGCATCCAGAGCAAAGATCGAGGGAAGGATGGTGCTAGATGCAATGCACCTTCTTCGTGATTACTTCTACAAGTTCGATGACTATAGATTGGACACAGCCGGAAAGAATCTTGTCAACGAGGGCAAGCTCGAGCTAAACAGATCGATAACGCAACTCTATGAGAAAGACCCCGGGGAGCTGTCCAAGTACAATCTCAAGGACTCTTATCTGGTATACAGGATAGTGGAAAAGGAGAAGCTGATAGAACTTTCGATGACTCTTTCCTCCATCACAGGGATGCTTTTGGACAGGGTCAAGGCATCGATAGCAACGCTTGACTCACTATACATCAGAAAAGCCCTCAGTAAAGGCATCGTATGCCCCTCTATCAAAGGAGGAAAGCGGATAGCAGTGGTAGGGGGGTTGGTGGAGGAACCGACCTATGGCATTTATGACAACGTCATACTTTGTGACTTCAGAAGCCTTTATCCATCAATAATCGCGACCTTCAACATAGATCCCATGACCTATGGAAAGGGTAGCATTTGCGCCCCAAACAACGCATGTTTCGGCACTGGGGATTCTGTCATACCCGAGATAATCCTTGAGCTCTTAGAAGAAAGGCAGGGAGCGAAAAATGATGGGGCATACACAAAGCAGTTCGCCATAAAGATCATCATGAACTCCATCTTCGGGGTGCTGGGAAATCCCAACTGCCGCTTCTACAACTCCAACGTTGCAAATGCAGTCACTTCCTTTGGCAGAAAGATACTCAAGGAAACATCCAACAAGATAGGGAGCTGGGGGTTCGATGTCATCTATGGGGACACTGACTCGGTCTTTGTTGTTTCCAAGGCAAAGGATGCAAAAGATGCCGAGACGATGGGTAAAGAGATTGAGACGAAGATAAACGATTTCTACAAGAGATTTGTAAACGAAAACTATGGTAGGGACTCGCAGCTACAGTTGGAGTTTGAGAAGGTGTTTGAGAAGTTCTTCCTGCCCAAGCAAAGGCATATTGAGAAGGGTGCAAAGAAAAGATATGCGGGAATGGTGGGCGGAGAGCTTCAGATAGTGGGACTGGAATATGTCAGGAGAGACTGGACCCTGCTTGCAAAGGAGTTCCAATTCGGGCTTTTGAAAAAGGTCTTCTCCGAAGAGGACTATGAGAGCTACATTAGGAACTACATAAAAGACATCAGGAACGGCAAGATGGATGACAGGCTGATATACAAAAAAAGGCTAAGGAAGGACATAGACAAGTACACAAAGACAACCCCTCCCCATGTCAAGGCTGCCAGAATGCTGGACCATCAGGGAAAGGAGAATGCATCGCTGATAGAGTACGTGATGACAAAGAAAGGGCCTCAGCCTCTAGAGGTGGCAAAGAACATAGATTACAATCACTACATTGAGAAGCAGATCCAGCCTATAGCGAAGTCCGTGCTGACCTTGCTGAACAAAAACTTCGAAGATGTCATCCTTGGAAGCACGCAGACGACCTTGAAGGATTTCTTTACAGAATAATATCCTTTTCTTTATAAAGATATTTAAATGTAATAGAAAACAAACAGCATGGAAATCCACCTTTTTCCCACCGGATGGAAAGGGTTATAAATGAGAGTAATATAAAAAAAATAAATCATTTTTTTGGTTATCGGGGCTAAAATATGGTAGATAACATCATCCAAAAAAACATTGAGGACGAGATGAAAGAGTCCTATATGAACTACGCCATGAGCGTTATAGTTAGCCGTGCCCTGCCTGACGTGAGGGACGGATTAAAACCTGTTCAGAGAAGGGTATTGTACTCAATGTTCGAATCGGGTATCCTGTCCAACAAGCCCCATAAGAAATCTGCTCGTGTTGTGGGTGACGTCCTTGGTAAGTACCATCCGCACAGCGACACAGCCGTCTACGACACCATGGCCAGAATGGCCCAAGACTTCTCCTTGAGATACACTCTGATAGATGGACAGGGCAACTTTGGGTCCATAGATGGCGATTCGCCTGCCGCAATGAGATACACCGAGGCAAGGATGTCCAAGATCTCCGAGGAAATGCTGCAAGACATCAATAAGAACACAGTAGAGTTCATGCCCAATTATGATAATTCGCTCAAAGAGCCGACAGTTCTCCCGTCGAAGATCCCCAATCTCCTGATAAACGGTGGTTCAGGGATTGCTGTGGGAATGGCTACCAAGATACCACCCCACAACCTCGGTGAGGTAGTTGACGGCATAACTGCCATTATCGACGAACCAGACATGGTGGACATGGACCTTTTTGATATAATCAAGGGGCCCGATTTCCCTACCGGCGCCACCATATACGGCGCAGAAGGCATATTGTCCGGATACAAGGATGGGAGGGGGAGCATCAAGGTAAGGGCTAAGGTCGATATCGAAGAGACAAAGCTCCTGACGAAACTGGTTGTCAAGGAAATCCCCTACGAGGTCAACAAGACCACCTTGATCGAACAGATAGCCGAACTTGCCAAGAACAAGGTGATAGTGGGAATAAAGGACCTCAGGGACGAGTCTGACAGAAAAGGGATGCGTATCGTTATTGAGCTTAAGAAAGAGGCCAACAGCGAGGTCATCCTGAATCAACTGTACAAGCATACCAACATGCAGACTACGTTTGCCATGAACATGTTGGCCTTGGTCGATAATCAACCTAGGATTCTGGGCCTTAGGGACATGATAAATTACTTTCTGAAGCATAGATTCGAGGTCATACGGAACAGGACCAAGTTCGATCTCGAAAGGGCGTTGAAGAGGGCACATATCCTTGAAGGCCTAATAATAGCTCTCGACAATATCGACGAGGTTATCAAGATCATTAAGAAGGCTGCCAAGCCCGAGGAGGCCAAAACAGCCCTGATGGACGCATTTGATCTTAGCGCCGAGCAGTCACAGGCCATCCTTGACATGAAGCTATCAAGGTTGACAAATCTTGAACAGGACAAGATAAGGGATGAGCTCAAGGAGCTCAAGCTCAAGATAGAGGACCTCAGGGACATCCTCTCAAAGGACCAGAGGGTCTATGACATAATTAAGGAAGAGCTCATAGAGATGAAGGAAAAATACGGTGACGAAAGAAAGACAGATATAGAGTTCGAAGGCATCGAGTTCGAGGACGAGGAACTAATTCCAAAAGAAGATGTCGTGATAACCCTGTCCCATGAGGGTTATATAAAGAGGATACCGGTGGACACCTACAAGATCCAGAGGAGGGGCGGTGTAGGGATAATAGGCACCGGAACAAAGGAGACAGACTTCGTTGAGCATATAATTGTCACCAATACTCATAATTACATTCTATTTTTCACTAACAAGGGAAAGGTATATTGGAAGAAGGGATACCAGGTGCCTCCCGCTGGCAGGCAGTCCAAGGGAAAGAACGCCATCAATCTATTGGACATCGAACCTGGTGAACTGATATCTGCTATCATACCAATAAAGGAGTTCTATCAGGACAGATACCTATTCTTCAGTACGATGAAGGGCGTCGTGAAAAAGACGCCACTCAGCGCATTCTCTCGTCCAAGGTCCGTGGGCATCATAGCTATAAATCTCAATGAGAATGACGAGCTGATCAAGGTTAGGTTGACCAACGGTTCCAACGACATTATCCTTGGAACTGAGAATGGAAAGGCCATTAAGTTCAATGAAAACAATGTAAGGCCCATGGGCAGGACCGCCATGGGGGTAAGAGGGATAAAGTTGGCCAAAGAAGACAAAGTGATAGGCATGGACATAGCCACTGATGATGTCAATGTATTCACCATCACTGAGAACGGTTACGGAAAGCAAACGCCAATAGAACAGTACGCCCTCATCAATCGTGGCGGGAAGGGCGTGGTGAACATCAAGACGTCCCAGAGAAACGGAAAGGCAGTAGGTATCAGGACTGTGAAGGAAGGCGATGAGCTTATGCTTGTCAGCAATGATGGCATAATAATAAGGCCCAATCCCAGGGATATTCCGGTCATAGGGAGAAATACCCAAGGCGTCATCATCATGAAGTTGAGAGAAAACGACAAGGTCGGCGCCCTGGCCAGATTCTCCTTGGAAGGTTAAAAGTGTAGTGGGCCCGCCGGGATTCGAACCCGGGATATCAAGGTCCGAAGCCTTGCGCCCTATCCACTAGACTACGAGCCCATGCTACTAAGTATAAACGATTTATAAAGATTTTGAAAAATCTTTCATATAATGTAAGATATGTCAGAGGTGTTCGTTGGAAATGCCCATGGGATTGTTTTTAGCGTATCAATGTTTATCTTGCACTTGATCGCCAAGGTAAACAGATTTATGAGCTCCCCTGCCCTGGGATTTATAAGATGAGCACCTAATATCTTGCCTCCTTCCTTCTCCACCATAACTTTAGCATAGGCCCTCTCACTTCCAAGATATCTTGAAGAAAACCATTGAGACATATCGGTCTCTATGACATCATAATCCATACCTGATCCATCCAAATCACATTCGCATCGACCGACCGAAGCTATCTCAGGGACAGTAAAAAGAACGGATGGGATCACAGTGTAGTCTATCTCCAGCCTGTTACCGTTCAAAATGTTCTTCCCGGCGATTATGCCTTCCATTTCGGATACATTCTTTAACATGGGCGTACCCTCGACCACATCACCTGCAGCATAAAAGCTCGGATTAGAGACGCTTTGCATGTATCTGTTGACGATAACGCCGTTTTTGGAATGTTTTACCCCAACGCCATCAAGTCCAAGCTCATCTATCTCTGGTGTCCTTCCTGCCCCATGAACCACACAGTCCGAACGATATACACTAGCGGTTCCCTTGGAATCAGTGTTTACCAAAAAAGTATCGCCGTCCTTCTCAATTGACACAACAGATGAATTCAGCAAGACCTTAACGCCCATGTCCCGGGATATTGACAACAAATGATGAACTATGCTTTCCTCAAAGTTTGAAAGCGGTTTTGGACCCCGATGTAGTATGGTAACATCTGCCCCCGCCAATGCCGCCAAATGGGCGAACTCAAAAGAAATATAACCTCCTCCGACAAATACTATTCTCTCTGGGAGCGTATCAAGCTCCAAGAAATCCTCACTTGAACACATCATATCCTCGCCGGGAATGTTCAACCTCCTTGGCATTGAGCCGCTGGCTATCAGGAACTTTTCAGAAGTGATGGTCTTATTTCCAACTGTGACAGTGTTTTCGTCTATGAAAGAAACTTTGCCTTTGTAGGCGTCTATGCCCTTCTTTCGATATAATTTTCTCCTTAAAGTGGGAAATGGTTCGGTGAAAGTCCGCTTAAAATCCATCAATTGTTTCCAATATAAGCTTGTGTGAGGGTCAAAAATGCCTTTATTGGCCATTTTGGTCAGATGATAGTACAATGTTGAGGAACCTACAAGGACCTTTTTAGGAGCACATCCCCTAAGGGCGCATGTGCCACCAAACTTGCGGTAATCGGCAATTGCAACGCTCATGCCGCCCGTGCTACATATCGATGCTGCACTTGTTCCTGCAGTTCCAGTTCCGATGACAAAGAGATCATAATCCATCAAGAATCACTAATAAGTAATCATTGATTGGCAAATATAAAATTATAGATTTCCTGAATCAAAGACAATAGCATTACATGAAAAGAAATAGTTCGAGTGCGGGGGATGGGATTTGAACCCACGGACCCCTACGGGACTAGGCCCTCAACCTAGCGCCTTTTCCAAACTCGGCAACCCCCGCTCTAATTGAAAGGCTTTGGCAGTCTTCCGCCTTATTCATCATCGGCATTTAAAAAATTAACTATTGCGGCCGTCATGCAAAAGTGCAGTTGACCCATGAACCTACAAGATAGCTTATCACTATGACAGCAGATGCGATGGTAAGGTGCTCAAGGATAATCCCAACTGGATTCTCTCCCCGGATCCTTGAGATATAGTAACTGAATACGGCCAACAATGAAAAGCCCCATGCAATGTTGACAATGATCGCTGATTCAAGTTCTATCAGCCATATGGGTATGGCAAATGTCATAGCAAATACGAACTTGGCGATGAATGTTGATAGGGTCGATTCCCAGATGTGCTTTGGGTCTGTATCACATTTTGACTCTTCAGATATATGTATACCCAATGAGTCAGATAATGCATCTGCTATGGCTATGGTGATAACGCCTCCGATAATGGCTTTCTCGGAACCTGTTCCCGAATACAGTCCTATCATCAGGCCAAGAGTGGTGATGATGGCTGAAGTAAGACCAAACCCAAAGCCAGTCTTCAATGAATCCTTCACAAGTTAAAATCGGAAAAGGCAATTAAAATGTATCGTAAAAAAGGGATAAAGAATGAACTAATCCCTAAGCCTTTTCCCTGTCAAAGAAATGAAAACGTCCTCAAGTGTTGGTTCGACAGAAGAGATCGATTTTATAGAGCGGTCTGAGAGTGTCTTTGCAATGTCCAGCAGAAGCTTGTCCCTGTCCTCTATGAAGAGCTTCAAAACTCCCTTGTCGTATATTGCCTTATTGACACCACTAATTGATTCTACATCCCCGATCATATTCTCATCAAAGTCTATCTGAACCTCAAGTATCTCCTTGTCCTTTAGCTTCTTCTTAAGATTCTTGGGGGTGTCTATGGCCTGAATCCTGCCCTCGTCGATTATGGCTATCCTGTCGCAGAGAAAATCGGCCTCCTCCATATAGTGTGTGGTAAGGAAGATCGTCATTCCCTCTTCGTTTATCTTCTTGATGAATTCCCATATCATCCTTCGGGCCTGTGGGTCCATTCCGGTCGTGGGTTCGTCCAGGAAAAGGACCTTAGGCCTGTGCAAAAGCCCCAGGATAACGTTCATTCTCTGTTTCATGCCCCCGGAGAAGTTCTTGACAAGGTCGTTCTTCCTGCTCAGCAGGCCCATGGAATCGAGCAGCTCTTCAGATTTCTTCTTTATGACATCACGTGGTACATCGTACAAAGAACCATAAAGGAAAAGATTCTGATTGGCCGTCAGCAGATCATTTAGCGAGAGCTCCTGTGGGACGACACCGATTATTTCCCTGATCTGGTTAGAATGCTCTATATTGATCCCACAGATATTAGCATCGCCTGCAGACTTCCTGATCTGACAGGTCAGCATATTCACAGTAGTGCTCTTGCCGGCGCCGTTGGGGCCCAAGAATCCAAATATCTCCCCTTCTTCAATTTCAAATGATATGTCGTTGACTGCAGTGAGAGCGCCAAAGTTCTTTACCAGTCCCTTTACTTCAACAGACTTCATGCTGCCTCACTCCTTCTTAGCATCATTACACCCAAGGCCAAAACTGCCACAGCAAAGGCAAATGATATTGAAAGCTCTGTCCAAACTTCAGATACGCCATACCCTCTGATCATCACACCCCTAAGAGCATCGTTCACATAGGTCAGGGGGAAAACCTTGGATATGTTCTGCATCCATCCTGCAGAAAGCGGAAAGAAGATGCCTGCCAGGAACATCATAGGGAAGTTTACCAATAGTCCTATCTGTGACGCCTCCTCAGCGCTCTTTGAGAAGTTGGCGATCAGCATCCCTATCCCGATCATTGAAAGTGAACCTATGATTATTATAAGGGCCGTTAACCAATATGCCCCTATCATGTTCAGTCCGTATATGAACTTAGCCACAAGGAGCAATATTAATATCTGCACGCATACCACGATGAGCTGGGAAAGCATATCTCCAAGTATTATCGATCCCCTGGCCGCGGGCGTGGAAAGTATCCTTCTTCTTATGCCCTTCACCCTGTCCTCGACCAATCCGGTGGAAGAGCTGGAAACGCCTGTCCATAGCATTGACATGGCCACAAGACCGGGGACTAGATAATCTATGTACTTTAGCTCTTGCTCACCAGAAGGGGATATGGGGGTGTATTCTGTATTGATGGGTGAAGAAAGCGATCCTATAAGCTGGAGATCTTCCTGTGATAAAAGCCCTTGTTGGGAAACTGCTATTAGGCTCTGTTCGAAAATATTAGATGAGAATTCCTCTATTATGCCGGATGTGATGCCCAGGCTTATGCTAAGCTCGTTTTGGTCGGCTGCCTCGTCATAATAGATGTCAAGATCGACCTTGGAGCCATCCATATTTATGAAGCCCTCCGGGAGGAATATCACCATGACCGCCCCTTCGTCATTGATCAGCTTCTCGGATTGTATAATTCTGGATTCCCCAGAATCGCCATACATCTTGAGATTGATGCCGTCCATGTCGCTGAATACATCGATAAACGCGTCCATGGCAATGTCGGAATCGCCACTCTGCGGGGTTACCATCGCAACGTCCACTGTTATGGGCGAACCTTCTCCTCCGAACGCACCTCCAAATATCAACATGAATAGAAGAGGATAAGATACAAGAAACACCATCAACTTCTTTTGATGCCAGACCTCTACAAGCCCTCTCCAACATATTATAAGCGCTTTTCTAAGCATAAATATCACCTTGGGTTACAAGTAAATATGAAGGAAAATGTGATTTTTATAAATTGTCGACATATTGTATATATTATGCTTTGATATGGATGATGAACAATTAAAAAAGAAAGGTCCGAGCGGACCCGCCGGGATTCGAACCCGGGATCTTCGGCTTAGAAGGCCGACGCCATATCCAGCTTGGCCACGGGCCCATCTCAATTAAGCTTTTTTACCTTTAGCACTTCTACGCGCCTGATGGGGTAGATCTTCTTGGCCAACTTGTAGACGTCAGAGGTGATCTTTCCAAGAATGAGCTCCTGTACCAATGGTACAAGGTCTGTCTGTGAAGCCACATCGCTCATGTGCTTCCTTATCAGGTCATTTACAGCAATGACCTGGGAGCTCTGCATTCTCCTAGGGGCAATTGCCGTTATCGTTACCCTGATCTTGTTTCCATCCTTTGTCTTCAAGTCCAATATATTATCAAGCTTAGTATTGTTACGCCTGGTCTGTGAACGAATGTAAGACCTGAGAAGTTCATGCTTCTTGAACTCTGTATAAGCGTTTTCTCCTTGGACCTCATTGATCCTGAAGAAAAGCTTGACGTGTGTCTTTGAGAAATCACCTGTCAAATCCCTCAGGGAGGTCATCATTGTCCTTCCTACCAAATTATCTGGATTACTTGAAACTATCTCACCTAGGCTTTGCTTTCCGAACATGTCGGGGGCATAAACATTATACCACTTCTTGTCCTTCCAAGTATCCTTCATCTGACTCGATCTTCTTGCCATGTTCTCACCAAAACTCAAATTACAGATTGGATGACTATAAGTTTGATGTCTCATATCTTATAGGACCCTTTTTAACTCTTTCGGATTTGAGGACGCGTTCCCGCATTAATGCATGACAAGTGGGAAAAAATAAATCACGAAAGATTTATAAACGCATTTGATTTCTGATAAATAGAGCTCCGATAGTGTAGTCCGGTCAATCATCCAGCCCTTTCGAGGCTGAGACCCGGGTTCGAATCCCGGTCGGAGCACCTAATTCTATTTATAATACTTTTTAGAGGAAAATCGATACTTTTATTAAATTATATCGAGATTCCTAACAATGGCATCGATCATGATAGTTGATGATGAGGAGGATATAAGATTTATCTTCACAAAGGTCCTCTCATCAAGAGGGCATTCCGTCGAGTCTGCAGAAAGTGGATCCGAGGCCATTGAAAAATTCGGGTCATTTGTTCCGGACCTTATAATTATGGACTCAAAATTGCCAGATATGAACGGAATAGAGATCACAAAAAGCATCTTGAAGGAAAACTCGAATGTAAAGATACTTGGAGCGACAGGATATTCAAATCTAGAGCAAGACTTTCTTGATGCAGGGGCGGTCAGGGTGCTGGCAAAACCATTCTCACTCGATGAACTAGTGGAAACTGTGAACGAGATCCTAATGGAATGAAAATCTCTAAATGAATTCATTTTAGGACCCAAAGCTTGATAAAGTAAATTTGTACCCATATTGATTATTCTCTGAAGGGAATAATGAATATGATTTCATGATAAATATCGAATTATATTTAAATGATAATATAAAAAAAATAGTACAGAAAGGCTTTTATATGGACAATTAGTACTTAATAGGCATTCGAAGCGGGGTGGGGCAGTTAGGAGTGCCCGGCGGGCCCATAACCCGCAGGTCGGTGGTTCAAATCCACTCCCCGCTATATCATTCTGACACAGTAAATTCTATTCATATTATTTAATTTATAATAAAATATATATATAAAGGATAATAAAATGATATAATCAGAGATATGAGTGGTAACAATGAGAGTTTCAAGTTATTTTGGTCTTAAGATATACAATGACAAGGCTGAGTATGTAGGAATCGTGAATGATGTCGTCCTCGAGTTCAACAAGGGAGAGATATTTGGATTGGCCGTAGGCCAGGAAGTTGGTCTGGACAACACCGCAATCCCGTACACCGATGTGATAGCGGTAAACGACATTGTATTGGTCAGGTCCAAATGATCGCCTAACTCCTACTTTCTTGGTAGGAATAACTCCCTGTCATTTTTAATGTCCTATAATTTTCTTCAAAGCTGCCATAAAAGGTACTTCCAGAAACTGGACAGATACAATGTGCATTAAAAAGTATATATTTGCTTCTAAATCCTTTGAGAGCGTCTTCTGATATATTTTTTTAAAGGGCTTCCGCATATCTCACATGACATTTTTTTCCCAGAAGGATACTTCTTTCCACATCCCGTGCATTTGAGGCCCCATTCAAATCTACTATCGATGCCTTCGGTCTTAGCCGAGATTGCCTCCAGACCAAGTTCAGAAGCGGTGTTTTGGATGCCATAGTCATCTGTCACGACGGTGGCCTTCAAATCCAAAGCCAGCGCAAGGACGCTTATGTCGGCAGGTGATAAGGAATCTCCCGTCCTTGCGATAGTTATCTCAACCTCATTTTGAGAGGATTTTGATGATTCCCTCACATTGACGATGCCGGAGCTGATGTATGAACTTAGCATCTTCAATGAATTGATGTCCCTTATCTCCGATTCTATCTGGGGCGTGATGAAACACTGGCCACTAGGAATATGCCCTGAAAAAATAGCTGAGGAGTCCAGGACATAACTCACTGGTCACTTCCTCCTAATGAATCTGGCCAATTCTGAGGACTTCCTGATAGATATCTTCTCCCCATTTGAGATGGTTGATATCGGCTGGCCGTCAAGGATGACGTAGCTGTCCTTCCCAAGATTCTCTATCCCTATTGAAAGATTGTCAGGTACAACATATGGGTGCCATTCCCTGAAAAGGGGGCTTATGGGTGTGATCATAGAGACCCTGGCCTCAGGATGGACCAACGATCCTCCTGCGGAGAGGGAATATGCAGTTGAACCGGTCGGCGTGGCGACAAGAACGCCATCGCCCCTCACATCATATGGTTCCTCTCCCTCGACCTGTACGGAGAGATAATCGATCTTAATTGGTGATGTGGAGCGTACAACAACTTCATTGAGAACGTTCCCAAGCAGCCTTTCATTGAAGTAAACTGAAAGCTTGTAGCGCACGTCCAGGTCATAGTCGGAGAGTATATCTTCCAATTCCTCTATCTCCTCGATCTCAAGCTCGCATAGGAAACCGAAGGTGCCCATGTTGATGGTAAGAATGGGAACATCGCCGTATTCTTTGCACGTCTTCAATATGGTACCATCGCCACCGACCACTACTATGGCTTCAACATCCTCGATCTCAAGACCGTTGAAAATGCCACAGATCTCCCTATCAAAGAAAAGTTCATGGCCATTTAAAAGAGATATCACCTTCTTTACAACTTCCAAGGCTTCAGGCCTATCGGTCCTAGAAACAAGTCCAATTCTCATTTATTACTCATCTCATTTGAGCCTATTTAATATTTGCCTGTGAACCTCTTTGTCGGCACATGCAACAACATTGACATGATTCTCCTCTATGTCCAATGGATCGCCGTTAAGGTCGGTCACAATCCCTCCTGAGCTTTCCAAGACTATCCTAGCAGCCGCGATGTCGGTTGCCCTCATCTTTCCTCTTGCATCCACAAATGCCAGCAAGCTGCCGTTGGCAACGTAACATATCTCAAGAGCGACGGATCCAAGGCACCTCAACTTGTTTGTAACTTCCCTGAGCTCATCAATATATCTTCCCTTCCTTGTGTATACCGATATCATGTTTGAATGGGCAGTATATTCCAAGGGCCTGCCATTCACGAGCGCCCCATAGTTGCTTATGCCCTCAAACCACTCGTCCCATCCCAAATTCCTCACCAGACCATAATCTGGTGAATCTCTCAGTATGGCAAGTGAAGTGCAATAAAAAGGCAATCCGGAAATTGCATTATTAGACCCATCGACAGGGTCCAATATCATGGTGAATTCATCCCCCAACTCTACTCGACCAATCTCCTCGCTGATCAATGTGCATTTTATGCCATTTTTGGTCAAGTAGTTGATAACGGCGTCCTCGGCCCTTTTGTCAAGGCAATACGTGTTCCCTCCTGAAGGGTCCTTGTCAATAATCTCATGGGCGGACCCTGACCTTTTTGATCCCTCTACCGCAGTCTTTATCTCTTCTGAGAGCTTCCAACATAGTGTTCTATCATTCATAGATACATCTCAGTACAGCAATAGGCAAAGCGAAACACAACAGCCCCATCCCCCGTCCACCACCATGTCGATAGAAGTGGTCTCTAAAGAGGAAAGTGTCGCATCACGCTCAGATATCATCTCTCTGGTCATTTCTTGGGCATGCTTCTTTGATTCCTCAGCAGGACATTTACCGCTGTATTCTGTCACAACGCCAACTGTCTCATTAGTTGTGGCGCAAGCGATGGAAGAAGATATCATATCCCCTTTTACATCGCTTGATATCCTTGACATTACACAGTACATGAAAGAACCCGGGGTCACCTCCTTGACATCTTCCATACCGCCCTTCCTACACCCATTTGGAAGTATGGAGGAGACTGTGATAAAGTTGAAATCTGCAATCCCTGCGTTTCTCAAGGCCGCATCAAAGGCATTGAGATTCGTCTCACCTTTGCCACTGCTGGATACCAAAACATAGGTATGTGGAGTAAGCATGGCAAGAATAATGTTGTTTCAAATTTAAGTCTTTTTATATATACATATAAATACAGTTAAATTTATAAATTAACCATCTTAAAAGAGAAAGAGGAAGATTATTATGGGTACTACTAAACCAGAGAGGGTCGGACAGCTAAAAGTTGGGAGATACATCGTCATTGACGATGAACCTTGCAAGATTATCTCATACAGCACATCATCACCTGGCAAGCACGGTGCAGCCAAGGCCAGGATTGATGCGAGAGGGATATTTGACAGCCAAAAGAGAAGCATCATCAAACCGGTCGATGCCAAAGTTCAAGTACCTATCATAGACAAGGCAAGTGCCATGGTAACGGCCATAATGGGCGATACAGTTCAAATAATGGATATGAACAGCTACGAGTACTTTGACCTTAATATTAACGATGACATAGAGGGCGAGCTTGCCGAAGGTGTCCAAGTTGAATATATGGAGACCATGAGCAGGATGAAGATATTGAGAGTAAAGGGGTCTTGATGTTAGAAGACCTCCAATTCTACACATATAGAAAATGTTTTTTTCCACTGGACAGCTCCAATCCAGAGGACTCAGATTATTTCTTGCTAGGCATACCGTTTGATTCCACGCAGACAGGCATGACTGGATCGCGGAACGGTCCCTCCAGCATTCGTATGGCATCCTTTGAGTTGGAACTCTACGACATTGAAACAAGATTAGACCTCTCCAAGGTCGCAATTTATGACATTGGGGACATAGACTGCATTCCGGGATCTCCGGAAAAGACATATGAAAGGATATTGCACACCATAAAGAACATCCCTTCTAACAAGACCTTGATCACACTTGGGGGAGAGCATTCGATAACATATCCTATCGCAAAGGAGCTCAAGGTGGACAGGGTCGTGTCGTTCGATGCCCATCCAGACCTAAGGAACAGCTATATGGGTGTGGAGCTCTCCCATTCAAGCGTAATGAGAAGATTGCACGAGGTGGGGATCGATATTGATGTGATAGGTGTGAGGGAAGGATCACGTGAAGAGGCCGAATATGCGAATGAAAATCAGATACCTCTTATACCTCCCTTGGATATGAAGGATTACAAGGTGCCAAGCAACGAGGACCTATACATATCAATAGACCTTGATGTATTTGATAACCTGGCCGTTGGAAATCCAGTCCCTGGAGGGATCGATTTTAATCAGTTCCTAATATTGTTGAAAGATATCATATCCAACAATCATATATCGGGCCTCGACATAGTGGAATTATGCTCACAACCTAACGATGCCAGCTCTTTCTTCTCAGCTAAGCTGCTCTACAAGACAATAGCCTATATGGAACATAATAAAAGAAGTACTAAAAAATAATCATTTAGGAACATTGCACATTGGAACTTACACTATTCTTGATTCCTCATAGAATTCCATGGCCCTTGCCAGGAAATCTGCCCATGATTTTGCATTAATCTTTATACGCATGTCCCAAGCCTTTTCGTACAGTTCCTCTTCACAGTTTTTTATCTCAATGTTCCTCATAGATACACCTCTGCTCCCAGGTAGGATAGGTGCGAATAGCTGGGGCACCTATCCAGAAGGGAGGGATACCAATTGCGTGCGTATATAATATTGCTCATCAATAATATATAAATCTTTCGGTAAAAATCTATATAAAAATATAATAGCGATGAACATCAAGAACTGAATGGAGAAGAGGCTGGATTGGATGCCATGATTGCCATGATAAAAGCTACCGCTCAAAAACACGCCTATCGATCATTATGATATCCTTCCCCATGTGGATATCATCGACGAATCCCAGCCAATAAGACACCACTCCGGGCCCAAAGAGCTTGACATAATGGCTCAGTTGATAATCATAGTCATATCGCGTTTGATAAGGAGAACCAAAGCTGCCCTTGCTCTCGAACCAGTTCACCATCCGCCCCTGGAACTCCATAGGGCACTTCAAGAGAAAGTCCGGCGTCTTCTTCCTCTCAAGGGCCCTTGACTCCTCCTCTGTATAGTACTCTATTCCCCGCTCGTCAAGCCAGATCTGTATCTGTTCCTCACAAAACACGCCCCTGTTCTTCTGATTCTCTATGCCCTGGGGCGAATATATAAAGTCTGAGTCCAAGACCTCCTTGATCTCATTTTGGAGTCTTTTCTGTTTGATCTCATCAGGATTGTGCAATAGCTCTTTGAACTGTCTCTTCGTGAAACCGTCGTTCTTTAGGATAAAAGAAGCTGTAAGGACAGGGGAGAACATACGCTCCTCGGCAATGCGTAAAAGGCTCTTGCCGTTCTTCCACTCCCTAAGCATCGCATTAGTCTGCCTTTGAATGAGATAAAAGTCCCTCTTAGTTCCCCTAACAACTTTTTGCGAGAAGATGCTGTAAAGAACGTCTTCGGGTATTCTAAACCTCTTAGAGATCCTCGGTATGTCCCTGACCCTGTTCATAGTGTCATATAACTTAAAAAATGTGTCTCTTTTCATCATAACTCGCCGTCGCACTCTTGTTGTAATCGCGAGAAATACTTCCTCATAAAGATATCTCTCTCCTCTGCCAGTCTCTTGCCTTCACAGGTAAGCATCCTGTCTTTAATCTTAGATAATTTCACCTTGTATTCCTTGATAGGACTGTGATTTGAATGGTCTACGGACAATTCAGACCCATAATCCGAGTCAAAGTCTGATATTAGCGCCTGGTTGTGCTCACCAGCGTAGCAGTAGGCCCTTGCCACCCCTATTGCGCCTATTGCATCAAGCTTATCCGAATCATACAAGACCTTAGCTTCCAATGACGAGGGCACATTCTCATCCCTGAATCTATGGGTCCTAATACAATGTATAATAGCATCCTTGGAAGTCTGTTCAACGGATGTTCTGTTGAGAATTCCCATCGAGATCTCAGCACCTTTCTGAGCATGGCAGATATTGATGTCCTTTTCCTCAAAACATCTGCCCACATCGTGAAGATAGGCCGCATAAGAAAGTACCTCAAGGTCAGCCCCCTCGATCCTGCCTATGTGCATGCAGAGATTATGGACCCTCAGAACATGATTCCAATCGTGGGTTGGCTTAGCGTCTTTAAAGTATTTTTTAGCTTCCTGTATGATAAAATCCCTTTGGCTGTCCTCTTTCACGTTAAAGTTTGTCATTGAGACATATTTTAAGCTTTTGGAACTTTGCACGCAAAGTTTATTTTCTTTATGTTCATCTGGGGGGATGTGCGATGCATGCATTGAAATAGAAAGAATAAAAAACTTCAGAATTTGATTTTTCTTAATGCTTAAGGATGTAAATGCAAAGAGATGCATTGAAGAAGAATGTATGGAAGTCCAGGAAACGGTCGCCATGGAATGCAAGGTTACCATATGTGTAGGTGATCATATATTCTCTACCTATGCAACGCCGGATGAACTCACTGAGCTTGTGATAGGGCATTTGATATGCGCAGGATACGCCAATAAAAGATCAGATATAGGCCCCATAGAGATCGAAACGAATGATGAAAACATCGAGATTCGTGCGAATGCAGATAAAAAGGATATTGGAAATAGCATTGAGGCCCTCAGAGTTGATAAAGAGAGCATATACAAGATGAACTCCATTGTTATAGAGAACTCCGACCTGTTCGACAAGACCGGCGCATTCCATTATGCCTACATTTTTGATGCTGAGGCTAATCTATTGCTCTCTGCCTATGACGTTGGAAGAATGAACGCAATAGACAAGGTCATAGGAAAGGCCGCCTTGAAAGGAACAGAGCTCAATGACAAGGTTCTGTACACGACAGGAAGGGTAGCGTCAAGAACTGTGGAAAAGGCCAAGAACGCATGCATTCCAGTAATAATCTCAAAAGCGCCACCCATGTACCAAGCGATCCAGCTTGCTAGGGCCAGCGAGGTATCTTTAATAGGATTCTCCAGGGGTAGGAGATTCAACATCTACACAGATGATCAGTATGAAGATTAGCATTGCCATTCTTTGTGGAGGTATGTCAAAGAGATTTGGCACAGATAAGACCCTTTTCAACTACAGGGGAAATCCTCTATATATGCATATATTCAACAAATTGTCCCCATTGACAGATGACATATTCCTTCAATGCGGAAAGAAGGACAAAAGGATCTACAACGTGAAAAGCTACAACGACGATTATCTTGACCTTGGCCCACTGGGCGGGATATATTCGGCCCTCAAGAACTCCAAGTACCCAAGGACTTTCATGGTTGGGTGCGACATGCCCAACGTCAGCACCAAGTTGGTAGAGCACCTAGCTCGTTTTAAAGAGGATATTGTAGTGCCTGTGTGGAAGAGCGGTCATTACGAACCCCTGAGCGCATTATATTCCAAGAAGCTTGTGCCCATACTAGAATACAACATCATCTCTGACAAGTTGAAGATGTCTAAGGTGTTCGAAGAGAATGAAACAAAAAAAGTAGAGATTGAGCCCCTGATCGAACAAGGGCTCATTGGCGTTGACCAATTCAAGAACGTCAACAGGATTGTCGACATTTGAACTAGGCCGGACAAAGCTCCTTTCTTCTCTCCCTGTAGTGCTCAAGTATGTACTTTGTGAGCAATACTGATGTGAAGCCTATCGTACCCAGCTTTCCACCGCCACCAGGGACCATGTCCATGGCGACCGTGAACAAGATGGCCACGAAAACACCACATGAGGCAAAGTGCTTGTAGTCTTGGAATACGCCAGGCACTGCGGTCATACCGGCAAAGGAGGCTGAATAGCCGACCAAGGCCAGTGTCAATCCATAGTTTGCCGAAATCTCCGGGAAGACGGCGCCTATGATGATACCTATTAGAGCAGAACCAAGTACCGCATCTGCACATTTATCTGTCAGGAATCTTTGGAAGAACTCTCTGCGTACAAACCATGTTGCCGGAGTGAGCACCACGGCAGTTATCAGGACCAGTATGAACCATTTTGCAGTTATCGCTGCAGATGAAGCGGCACTGATCCCCGAGTAGTCCTTGCCCCCTAAAGATAATATAATCAAGCAGAAACACACAGACATGAAGGCCGTCGTTCCAAACTTACCTCCATGACCGTTCAGGTAATCCTTCCAGATCACGTAGATGATACCGGCCACCAGACCGAACAATACAGAGTAGTATATGTTCTCGATGACCAGAGAAGAGCTCATACCTGCAAAGGAACCACAGAAGATCTGTCCTGCGTATCTTTTCAGTATAAGCCCCCCTATCAGTCCCACTATACCTGAAGCGAGCACCGAATTCATGTCATATCCGCCCACGATCAGCTCGTTGTTAAGGTACCATGTCACAATGGTACCGCCCAACACAGCCAATATCGATTTTGTATCTGATCTTTCATAAGGCATATATTATTCACCTATAGCATCTATTTTGCATGCACAAACTTTGAACTCTGGTATTTTTGCCACTGGATCCAAAGCTGGATTTGTTAGAACGTTCGCAGCACATTCCTTAAAGTGGAATGGTATGAACACTGTTTTCAATGGTACTTTCTTGGTAACATAGGCTGGGACCTCTATCGTTCCCCTCCTTGTGCTTACCGAGACCTTCTCCCCATCCCTGATACCTAGCTCTTCAGCATCTTCAGGATTGATCTCGACATAACCAGTGGGTACCTCGTTGTGCAACTTCTCAGAACGTCTGGTCATCGTTCCAGTATGGAAGTGGAACAGAATACGACCGGTCGTCATCGTGAATGGGTATTCTCCGTCAGGAAGCTCTGCCGGTGGTTTATACTCTACCGCAAAGAAATGACCAAGTCCCCTTGAGCACTTTTCCTTGTGCAGGTATACTGTACCGGGATGTCCAAAATCAAGGCAAGGCCATTGCAGATAACCAAGCTCATCGAGCCTATCGTAATTGATCCCACCGTATAAAGGTGTCAGCTTGGCGATCTCGTCCTGTATCTCCTTGGGTGACGGGTAATCAAACTCCTTGGAGCCCATTCTCTTTGCCAGTTCACAGATTATCTGCCAATCGGGCTTGGCGTATCCTATGGGTTCAATAGCCTTCCTTACCCTCTGAACGCGCCTGTCCGTTGCCGTGAATGTACCATCCTTCTCCAGGAAAGAGGCACCTGGCAAAACGACATCGGCCAGTTTTGCGGTCTCGGTCAAGAAGATGTCCTGAACAACCAGGAACTCAAGATTCTCAAGTCCTTGCTTCACATGCGTGATGTCGGGGTCTGACATCATAGGATTCTCGCCCATGATGTATATGCACTTGAGATTGCCCGCAGCTGCCTCGTTCATCATCTCTACCACGGTAAGCCCGATATTATCTGGTATCTTTTCCGTCATGTGCCATGCCTTTTCGAACTTCTCGCGTGAAGCGGGATCTACCACCTTCTGGTAACCCGAGAAGACGTTCGGCAAAGCGCCAAGGTCGCAGGCGCCCTGCACATTGTTCTGTCCCCTCAGGGGATTAACCCCAGTGCTGGGCTTGCCTATGTTGCCAGTGACCATGGCAAGATTGGCGCATGACTTTACATTATCAACACCTGTCGTGTGCTGAGTTATCCCCATACTGTATATGATGGATGCGCTCCCGGAGCTTGCGTATATCCTGGCCGCCTCGATAAGGTCCTCCTTGGGTATGCCAGATATCTCCTCCACCCTCTCGGGTGTGTAGTCCTTGACCATCTCCTTGAGCTCTTCGAAGTTCTCGGTCCTCTCGGATATGAACTTCTCATCCGCCAAGCCTTCATTGATGATAACGTTGATCATCCCGTTGATCCAAGCGACGTCTGTTCCAGGCCTTTGCCTGAGATGGAGGTCAGCGAATCTTGAAAGCTGTATTGCCCTGGGGTCGACAAGTATTATCTTTGCCCCTTTCTCCTTAGCCCTGAATATTCTGGACCCGATGAGGGGGTGTTGCTCTGTAGTGTTGGACCCTGTGATGAGGATACAGTCGGCATCCTCGACCTCTGGCGTGCTGTTGGTCATTGCTCCGCTGCCAAATGCCGCTGCCAGCCCGGCCACTGTCGAAGCATGACAAAGCCTTGCGCAGTGGTCCACATTGTTCGTCACTATTACGCTCCTTGCGAACTTCTGCATCAGGTAGTTCTCTTCATTGGTGGTCTTTGCAGATGAGAGGAGCCCAAACGAATTGCGTCCGTACTTCTTTCTCAGCTCTTTGAACTTGTTGGCCACGTGGTCGAGCGCCTCGTCCCATGAGGCCTTTCTGAACTTGCCGCCCTCTTTTATGAGAGGCGTTGTCAGCCTATCCTCGCTGTAAACGAAGTCGATTGCGTTCCATCCCTTTATGCAAAGCTTTCCCTCGCTGATGGGATCCTCCTTGCAGGGCACGACGCTCTTTGCAACGCCGTCTATGACCTCAATATAGTACTTGCACCCACAACCACAATAAGGACATGTGGTCAAAACCGTCTTATAGTCCATCTAAAACTCCTCCTTCGTATACAACGGATTGACTTCTTCAAGGTCCATTCCCGAGACAAAGTCGAAAAGGTCCTTCATATCGTCTCGTATCAATCTGTTCAATGTCATCAATGGAATGCCTGCGGGGCACGCCTTCTCGCACTCGCCGCATCCTATGCATTTTCCTGCCAGGTGGAATGCCCTGATCAGGTGATATACAGGATAGTCGGGCGGAAGTCGTCCCTTCCTGAGCCAAAGCCCGTTCTCCAGCTCACATTCCTTGCAAAAGCACATGGGGCAAATATCCCTGCAGCCATAGCATTTGTTGCATTTGAGGAATTGTTTCTTCCAGAACTCAAGCTTCTCCTCTGTGGACATGTTCTTGAAATCCTCATATAGGTCTTCAGGGACGAAGTCCACAAGCTTATCCCCTATTGTGTCTTCACAGCTTGGGTATGGTTTCTTGCAATTACAGTCCTTGGCGGTGTTTTCGTCACAGGCTATGCCGATGAGCTTTATGTTGTCAAGATTTATCTGATTCCTCTTGGCCATCTCGATCAAAGCCCTCTCATCACACCCTCTGCAAAGCATTGCGAACTTGTATTCAGGGTCTGCCTTGTGCAACTTCATGGCCACCGTGGCAAGCGGGTAATGGGGGGACAGTTTAAGTTTAGAGTAATCATCGCCCCTTGTGAAGAGAAATGGTGTTGTTTTACCAAGCTCCTCCTTGAGCCCTATCACCGCGATCACCTTTCCGGAATCCAGAAGCTCCTTGACCTTCTTTCTAACTACCCTCTCCATTATACCATCTCCTCGGCAAGCGCCTTAAGAGGACTTGGACCAAGCTTTCGGACATCCTCTGTGAAGTTCCTCATGGTCTCTGCGAATTCCTCTCCCTCTGCGGCAGATATCCATTCCAATCTCAACCTTTTTGGGTCAATGCCGACATAACCTATGAGCCTCTTGAGGACATCGACACGCTTCTTGGTCCTGTAGTTGCCATCCACATAGTGGCAATCCCCAGGATGGCAGCCGCCTATGAAGACCGCGTCAGCACCCGACTGGAAGGCCTTTATTATCATCTCTGCATTGATCCTGGATGAGCACATCACCCTGATAACACGGATGTTAGGCGGGTATTGCATCCTTGATGTTCCTGCCATGTCAGCACCGGCATAACAGCACCAATTACAGAGGAATCCTACTATCTTGGGTTCCCAATTCTCTTCCATCAGAGCACCTCCAAAATCTGAGCCACGATCTGGTCCTTGGTAAAGTGATTCATCTTTATCGAACCGGATGGGCATGCTGCAGCGCACGAACCGCAACCTTTGCACATCGCGCTGTTGATCGTCATGACACCCTTGTCCTCATCGAACTCATGTGCGTCGAATGGACACAGAAGCATGCAGGTCTTGCAACCCACGCAGGCATCTTCATCCACCACGGCAATGGTCGGCTCGGAAAGGATCTCCTTTTTAGAGATCAGATTGACCACATGAGCTGCCGCACCAGATGCTTGGGCAACTGTATCAGGAATATCCTTAGGGCCCTGAGCAGTTCCAGCAAGGAAGACGCCGTCTATTACCGTGTCGACAGGCCTCAGCTTTGGATGGGCCTCTAGGAAGAATCCATCGGAGCTCAGGGATAAGTGCAACATCTTTCCAATGCCCTCGGCGTATGGCTCGGGCTCCAGACCGGTTCCCAGGACCACAAGGTCTGCCTCAAGTTCATAGGGCTCTCCAAGAAGTGTGTCCTCGGCACGGACGTATATCTTTCCTCCATCCTCATAGACCTCACCGGCATTTCCTCGTCTATATTTGATACCTTCCTTCTGAACGCGCTCGTAGAACTCTTCATATCCCTTTCCAAAGGACCTCATATCTGTGTACATCACAGTAATATCCGCATCAGGGATCTTCTCCTTGAGCAAGTGGGCCTGTTTGGCTATGTACATGCAGCATACACGGGAACAGTAGGGATTTCCGACCTTCTTGTCCCTTGAACCAACACATGAGATGAAGACTATCTTCTTTGGGACCTTTCCATTTATGATCGGCTTTCCGCCTGTAGGTCCTGAGGGTGCGAATATCCTCTCAAGCTCCAGACCTGTCATAACGTTGGAATATAGGTCGTAACCGAATTCGGGCTTCCTCTCTGCTGAGAACTCCTTGTAACCTGTTGCAACTACTATTGCTCCCACGTTGAACTCCACTATCTCCGGCTTGTCGTCGAACTTTATTGCATCTGTTGTGCACGCATCAACGCACTTCGGCGACTTACCACACCTCCCATGCTTTATGAAAAGACATGCATCCGGGTCTATGGTGTACTTCAATGGAACGGCCTGTGGGAATGGAACGTAGATTGCGGACCTCTTACCAAGGCCCATGTCGAACTCCGACTTGATCTTTCCTACAAGCCTGCAGCTCTCTGCACAGCTCCCACAGCCTGTGCACTTGTCCATGTCCACATATCTGGCTTTCTTCTTAACCTTGACATTGAAGTTCCCTATGGAGCCTGATATCTCCTCAACTTCGCTGTATGTCAATAGTTCTATGTTAGGGTGCCTGGCAACGTCCACCATCTTAGGCGTTAGAATGCATGCCGCACAGTCCAATGTAGGGAATGTTTTATCGAATTGGGCCATGTGCCCGCCGATGGAGGGCTCCTTCTCAACAAGATATACCTTAAATCCAGAGTTGGCTATGTCCAATGATGCCTGTATCCCAGCTATTCCCCCGCCAACGACAAGGGCGGCCGGCACAACAGGGAATGCCTCACTTTGCAGGGGCTCCAATAACAATGCCCTCGCAACGGCACTCTTCACCAGGTCAATGGCCTTCTCCGTTGCCTTATCCTTTTCATGATGCACCCATGAGCATTGTTCTCTAATATTGGACATCTCAAAACAGTAAGGATTCATTCCTACATCGCTAACAGTTGCCCTAAATGTGGGTTCATGCATCCTTGGTGAACAAGCAGCTACCACCACAGCGTCAAGGTCGTGTTCCTTAATAGATCTCTTTATGAGCTCCTGACCTGGGTCGGAGCACATATATTGGTAATCCTCACAGATCGCCACGCTCGGTAGTTTCGATATCTCCTCAACTACCTTTTTCACATCAACGGTATTAGATATATTTACACCGCAATGACAAATGAATACTCCTATATCTTTCAAGAAAATCACCCCTTCTTGGCAGCCTTGACCTTCTTTACAATGTCCCTTGTCGAAACAAGGTGTGTGTGCAGGGCAAGGTGTTTTGGCCTGATTCCAAAGGCCAGACCGTACAACTGATTTAAATGCAACACGGGTATGTTCGTTGCTCCAAGCTTCTTTTGGCTCTGGTCGAACTGCATATGGCAGAACGAGCAGATGTTCACAATCGCATCTACCCCTGCAGATTGCATATTGTTGAGCTTCGTGTTCACGATCTTCAAAGAAACATCAGGTTCCCCGCTCATTACGCCGCCTCCGGCGCCACAGCAAGAAAGGCTGTCCTTGAATGGAACTGGGTTGCATCCCACTAGCTTGACCATCTCCTCTAGGAGATCAGGTCTCTCGGAATTTTCTCCAGTAACAGCAGATGGTTTGAGATAATGGCATCCATAATGCACTGCCACGTTCAGACCTAGATCGATCTCTTTTAGTTCTTTTATCCTCTTCCTCTGCTCCTTGAGAATGTCAAGGAAGTGTATGGGGTGTATCTTACCCTCGTATTTGAGATCGATCCTGCTAAGATTGTCGTTTACAAAGTCCATCAGCTCTGGGTCGTTCTGTAGTGCATACCAGACATTGTGCAAAGTCCCGTAACATCCGGCGCATACTGTCATGGGATTGAGCCCATCCGCCTCAGACTGCAAAAGATTTCTTGCCCCGATGACAAGCCACGATGGTTTGTCATAACAGGCCATTACACCAGGTGGTGGGCAACAAGAGTATTCGTAATCTTTCAGGCCGATACCCAGCTTCTCGAAAACCACCCTTGTGGCCTTCTCTATGCCAGGGTATACGTTTCTAGCTATACAACCAGGGAAAAACGCATATTCGTCCATTATCTCAGACCCCCTTTCTTAGTTATCTCTAGTCCGTCAAGCAATTTTTGGAACTTTTTGAGGGTCTCCTTGTTGGTGGAAACATCGTATGCTTCCTTCTTTAGTCCAATGATGGACCTGACCTTGGAGACTTCTGGGGATAATGGCTGGCCTGCCCCGGTATCGTAGAGGCTCTTAATGATGATCTTTGGAACTTCTTCCATGGTAGGAAGATATCCTTCTTCAACAGCAAGATTCCTCAGTTCTATTATCATGTCAGTAGTTTTGACCTCTTTAGGACATCGTTCTTGGCAAGTAAAGCACGTAGTGCAATCCCATAATGCATCTTCCTTGATGACGTCCAAGCCTATCTTGGCCATGTGTATAAGTTTCCTAGTGCGCAAACTGCATTCACGGCCAGACGGGCAAGATCCTGTGCACCTACCGCATTGGATACACGCGTATCCATTTCCGTCCATTATTATTTCTTTAACTGATTTTCCCATTGGACCACCATATATTACGCTTTAGATTGAAGTAAGCGTCAAAAAGACCTTTGGAGAGTTTCTTCGTAGCATCGATCAACATCTCGGCCTGGGCGTTCGTGTCCTCTCCTTCCTTTGATAGAACACGTATCTCGGCCAACAAGGAATGAATATGCCTTGCGTTGGTCTCTAGCTCCTTTGGATTCTCCATTGGAAGGGTTTCATATCTTTGTAGGTTCTTAAGGGTCTTCCAGGTCTCGTTGAGGAAGTAAACTATCTTTTCATCCTCCCAGACTTTCTCCCCGATCTTCCACCTGAGATTCATAAGCCCGTTTGAAAGCACCCTTGCGGATGACAGCTCCCTTTTAAGAACGCCCATCCAGTCCCTCAGTGCATCGCCATGCATCATGGTAAGGCTTTTCTTAGGGGGACCATTGGTCATCGGCCTAAGATTGCTAAATATGTCATTTAGGAACATATTAGCCTGTGGATAACTTGGGTGTTCGAAGTGAGGGCCGAACAGATATAGACATCCTTTCTTGATGGGTATCTTGATCCCTGCGGCATTACCGACCATTGTTTCCTTCGCAGTATCCTCATCAATGAGATATAGTGTCTTTTCATCGAAGTCCACATAGTCCAGTAGCCTGTTCTCAGCAGGGGCCATCATTGGGGGCCCACCATATAGTGGCGCCTTAAAACTGTGTTCCTTGTTACCTACTTCCAAAGATCCCCTAACAGGATGGAACACGTACCCTTCCCTATATGGGACAAGATACTTGTATTTCATCCTCACCGCCTCGGGAGGTGATATAGAAAAGTTGTTTATGCCGATCTCAGCAAGATTCAACCATGGCATTGGGTTGTCGTTGAATATTATTGAAAGGTACGTGCCTGCGCACACACCCAAGTAAGTGCCCCCATTGAAAACAAACTGCCTTATCTTGTCTAGACCGTCCTCATCTAATCCCTCGGCGATCAGAAAGGGGTCCCCTCCAGGCACTACCAGACAATCATAATTGTCTAGCTGGCCATCTCTAATGTCAGATTCATCCAGAAAATATACTTCATTGAAACCTAACGAATCAAAGGTCTTAACGAACCATATCCATGAATAAGAGGCGCCATGGCCTATATAAATGGCTATATGCAGGTTCTTAGAGTTCAAATCCCCCAATCGACTCCCACCTTTGATATATACATAAAAAAATAGAAAAAAAGATGAACCTTGTAAGGTTCAATTACATCTTGAATGCATCAGCATCAAATTCTAGGCCTGTGGTAAGGCTTGCGAGCTCTGCGAACTTCTCAGCGTTCAGTGAGTCTACCTTAGCTGCCAGGACTGGGCATATACCTGCTATGTATGCTGCCTCCATCCTCTCGCTCTCGGGGAAGATTGGACTGAATACTGCATTGAACTTCTCTGCCTCTGATGACTCAGCGAGCTTCTCAAGTTCTGCAATCGCGCCAGCCGCGTCCTTAGCTGTGAGCTTGGATGCTACTGCTACTGGGTTCAGGCCAAGCCTGAATACCTTCTCGAGCACCTCGCCAGCTGCATCTGGATTGACTGCCTTTCCTATGGCTGCGAAACCTGCTGGATCGGATACAAGAACTCCTGGATTCCAGTTGTCCGTCATATCCATGACACTTGGGTCCTCCCTGTACTTCAAGTAGACCTTGTATGGCAATGGGCTGTTGAAGTCTGCCTCTACCCTGTGGGTCTGCTTGTCAGCGGCCGCCCTCAGATCTGCTGGTATGTCAGCGAAGTCAGCTGCATCGAATCCCTTTGCATCTCCTACCTTTGCTACAACGTCCTTGAACAGTGCCTCTACGTTCTCCAAGAATGCATCTGCATCATCGACCTCAAGTTCGCCCATACCCCTCATGGCTATGGCCTTGAGATTCTTCTCACCAAAGAGTGCGCCGAATCCAAATCTGTCGCCGTCTCCCCAGTAGTTGTTGATAACCTGGGCAGATGTGAGCTTGTTCTCTCCTGCCTTTCCGATGATGAGTAGCTGTATCCTGTCCTCTCCCTGTTCATCCCTGATGGCGTCTGTTGCTTCCCATGTATCCTTTCCCCAAAGGGCGGATGCGTCAACGAAATCTGCTATCTCATCGTGCAGCCAAAGGTATGTTGGCTCAGCTGCCTTGTTCTTAACTACTACGAATGAATATCCTGTAAACTTAAGTTCTGCTCCAGCGTTCCATGTGATTGGTGCATGGGCTACTTCCCCTGTAAGGGGGCTCTTGGCTGTAAGTACACCTAGGCAGGAACCTGGTACCATTGTGCTGGTGAATATGCCGCTGCCAAATACGATTGGGTCCTCGTCCTTGTACATGTCGTAAAGGGCAAGGTTGAGCTTTGCTCCACCAACGTTCTGCTCTACGAATTCTTCTTCGAGCTCTACTTCCTCTGCTTCGCCTGTTGCCAGATCTACAACTAGATAATACTCAGTGTACATGTTATCCAATTAGTCCACCTCAATTAAACATCCTGTAGGACAAAATCTTGCACAAAGTGCATCCTTGCACTTGTCGCATGGCTCTCTCATGAGGATAGGCTTTGCAGATGCGCCTGCTTCACTGTCTGAGGTCTCTCCCTCTGCCACGAACTTTGCTCCCTCTGGCCTTCCCTCGATCATTCCATCCTCTTCCTTGAGCATGAGACCGAAGTAGTTCCTAACTTCCTCACGGTACATCATAATAGATGCGGACATTGTGGTGAATACTTCATCCCTGTAGAAGCTACATGCCAACTCACATGCGCCGCAATTGATACATTTCTGTGGTTCAACTTTTATAGACATGTTTTTTCCTCCTTAAAATAAAAGAAAAAGGATTAAAGAGCTTGGTCAAGAAGCTCTATTAAATCCATCGTCTTAATCTCTGACTTGATTACCTTTGCACCATCATTGAGGTTAGCGTGGCAGAACGGACATGTGCTGATGATCATCTCTGCACCTGTGTCGGCTGCTTCCTCTACCCTCATTGAAGCGTTCTCAGCTGCCCAGTCTGGGAAGGCTGTCTTGATACCTCCGCCTGAACCGCAGCAGAATGAGTTGTTCCTGGAACGTTTCATTTCTTCGAACTGGATTCCAGGGATTGCTTTCACTAGCTCTCTCGGAGGCTCGAATATACCCTTGTCTATGCAGTCAAGGTATGAACCCTTCCACTGTGTGGATCCATCCCAGTCAATTATCCAGTCCTTCAAGTGCCTTCCAAGGTGACATGGGTCGTGGTAGGTGACCTTCATGTTGACTTCCTTGGTGGGTTCCCACTCGCCGTTCTTGTACTTCTCATACAGAAGCTCTGATGTGTGCTTGACCTCTATTCCGTCCATGCAGTCCTTGAATGCATCTGAATGTGGGTAGTCCTCTACCATTGCCCTGTAACATCCGGAACAGGATGTGACTATGGTATCTACACCACGCTCATCGTGCAACCACTTGAACTGTTCGAGGTTGTGCTCAGCAACGCGCATGAAAGTGTCACGCTCCCCAATCCTCAAGACTGTGGAACCGCAGCAGACCTCTTTCTTCCCAAGTGCACCGTAGTCTAGTCCGATCTTGTCGAACACGCTGACTGTGGAAAGAGCGAGATTCCTTACAGGTGCGTTGTATGCTGGCGTACATCCTGCATAGTACAATACTGGTGAGCTTTCCTTGTTAATATCCTTGAGCTTAGTATCCTTTGCTATCTTCTTCATCCACTTGGCCCTGATCGCCCTGGGACCTGTGTATGGGTTGTCGTTGTTCTTCATTGAAGTTACTAGTATGTGGTGCTCCTGAAGTGGACCCTGACCGTCCTGAACGGCCTTTGCCCTCATTGCCTCGATGGTGTCAATGATATGGGGCTTGAAGTCAATCATACACTGGTTCTGACATCCACCACACTCTGTACAAGAGAATAGTGTGTGCAGGAACTCTGGTGTGTACTCGAACTTCTCATCAGTAAGGTATGAACATCCTGTCATCCAACGTGCAAGAGCTGCCTTACCCTTTGATCCGTAGTATCCCTGGTATCCAAATTTGTTACCCTGTGGACAGATTACCCTAAAGGTTGGTGGTGGACCGTATGTGTAACCACTTCTGCAGGTACCACATGCTGTGCATCTCCAGAAGAAGTGCTTGAGAGTAAGTTCTCCCTCCTCATCTATGTTTCTAAAATCCCATTCCATCATTATCACCTTATCAATAATTGTCCTGGATTCATGATTCCATTGGGATCAATCATATCCTTAATATCACACATAAGCTTCTTGTATCCATCGTCAGCACGCTTGTTGATTTCAACATTGAAGTCAATTGGTGGCTTATATGGAATACCTCCAGCATCAAGGATTGCTCCAAGAGCCTCGACAATTGCCTGCTTTGCATTCTCAGTCTCTTCAACTGACTGCTTGTTGATAGGCGTCATTGCCCTAAGCATACCATAGTGGATACCCCTGTACATAGTGATACGAGTAGCTGGTGAAAGATTCCTATCTTTATAGATCTTCTCCCACTTGTTGTAGACCTCTTCCCACTTGTTAGCTGGTGTGAAAGTACCTGGCCAGGAGATTCCTCCTCCTGCCTCCTTACAGTAGTTCTTTGTTGAACCTACAATCTGTGAAGGCAGTTCAGTCCTACCCCTCTTTGCTTCCTCTGGGTACTCTGTTTCCAGAACTGTGCTGCCAAGCTCCTGCTGATGCTTAATAACGTCATGGAAAGCATCGACCTTTGCCTCAAGCTCCTTCTCAGTGTATCCATAGAGCACAGCATAGCTGTTCCACTTGTGTTGATCAGCTGGCTTTTCCTTGTATGGGTATGGTATTGGGACCTGTGACAACCACCAGTTTACAGCTGTGAGGTCATCAGCCATCTCGTACCTGCCGAATTCGAGCATGTATTTGTACATGTCCCTTATTTCCTCTGTAGAACAGGTAACAACATCTACGTGTGGTGGCACAGCAGGTGTGTATACAGCCAATTTCGTTACAATACCTGTTGTTCCGAACCAGCCAGTAAATATACCATCCATTCTAGGCAATGGTAAGAATGAGTGCCATGAATCTTCCTTGATGGCGCATGAACCAACTCTGCAAAGCTCACCTGTAGGACGTACTACCTCCATACTAGTGATCATTTGACTGTTGAGACCGTACCTACCAGACATTCCGCTGATACCGTGACTTAGAGCACAGCCTGTTACGGTACCTGATGGTGGGCCTACTGGCCAACCAAATCTGAGACCTTTCTTGAACAGTGCTTCAGCGAATTGGGCGTGAGATACACCTGGCTCGACTATAGCGAATCGTGTTTCCTCATCGATCCTTATAATCTTGTTCATTCTTCTCATATCAAGCATCAGTGTGTTATCCTTCTTAGGAATACATAAACCACCGATATTTGTGTTTGCACCCACTGGAATAACCGGCGTCTTTGTCTTGTTGCAGAGTTTCATTATTTCTACAACTTCTTCGACGTTCGCTGGTTGGGCGACATACCTTGGCAACTTGTTTGGGACAAAGCACATATCGTATGAATATGCATACATAATATGTTTGTCGGAAGTTGCATGGGCATCGCCTACTATTCCCTTAAGCTCCCCTAAGATATTAGTATTTTCTACCAAATTCCTTCCTCCTCCATTAATTGACGGTAGCTTATAAAAGGACACAAAACTACCGATGACAAAAAATAAAGATATTGATATAAAAAACTTTCGTTATTTAAAAATAATTAATGAATATCAATTAAAAATTGAATGATATTCTAAATTTACATCAGTATTTTATGCCTATAAATAAGAATATTATACTCATTTAATATATATTAAATAAATAAACAATAGATAACTATAAAAGAAAAACGATAATCATTGTTTTATGACCATTACAAAGGTAATTCCAGGCCCTTGCGGTTTTGAGACGACCATCGAAGCCAAGAAGGTTGCCCCAGGACATGTCTATGTCAAGGTCATCTCCGATTGCGAGAGCATTAAAAAGCTGAATATAGGCATTGTGAACGCAACAGAAGACCTTTTCGGTTCCTTTGAGAGATCAAAGGTCTACAAGAGGGCAAACGACTGCATAAAGCACATTGCATGTCCAATACCCTGCGCCATACTCAAGACTGTAGAGGTAGAAGCAGAGCTCGCTGTTCCGAAAGGAGTGACTATAGAGATAGTGAAGACCGAGGAAGAAGAGTGATCAGTGCCTTACATAGAAGGTAAGTATATCCTCCTTTTGGTCCACGATCTCAACCTTCACATCCCTTACTATGGCCAGGGTTGGACCTTCCCACGCCCATCGTATCATCTTGTTGATATTCGATTCATCACCAATTATGAGAGCTTCCACATCGCCATTTGAAAGATTTCTTACCCATCCTTTAAGACCCAGTTCCAAAGCCTTTTGTTTTGTCGAGTCACGGTAGTAGACCCCCTGGACCCTTCCCTTGATGGTTAGTTTTCTTGCGGATGTCATGAAATGAAAATTGATTGCAACGTATTTTAATCTTACTTATTCTATTTGAAATGAACTTATCGATTTCAAGTTAGCGCGCATGACACGGTGCGCGATACGATTTAAATACTTCAAAAAAACAAAATAAAAGCGACATAAAATTATATATATGTTGATGTTAAAGAACTTGTTATGGGAGGGATCTGTGGTTCCTTCGGACCTCATGAGAATCTAGAGGCGCTTGTTGAGAACATTAAAACTGAACACGACAGGGTCCTGTACGCGACCAATCCAGGCGTCGCCTTGGTGGGTAAGGAAGGCACTTGCTTTGGAGACGGATTTCTTATTGGTAAGATTTATTCCGATCACGATCCACAGGATTTCTTTATGGACAAGATAGAGGACACCTCAAAGGCCCTGGGAGAGCTCGCCAAGAACGCCGATGGCGAATTTATCATTGTTGCATTTGATGATGACAAGCTATGTTTGGCAAGGGACTTTTTTGGCAAGCTTCCGGTCTACATCAACAGGAAACCCACATTCCAGTTCGCAACTGGAATGAATCCTTTCAAAGGTTCGAACAAGAAGACGAGAATGCCTGAAGGCACATCGCTATATGTGAAAAAAGGAAGCGTGTCCAAGAAGTATGCTAGACCATCCATAAAATTCTACAGAAAAAGGATGGATTTCTTCACAAGCCTTCCAATGATAAGGGACAATCTCGAAAATTCCATAGAAAGAAGGTCACAAAAGCATAAGAGCTTCGATATATTGTTCTCAGGAGGGTTGGATAGCACCCTCATGGCATGCATTGCAACGAAATATGCCAACATAAGGCTTCTGACGATAGGTACGGAGGATTGCGACGACGTTAGGTCGGCCATGGAGATTGAGGATGAGCTAGGGACTAAGCTCAAAGTCATAGAACTTACCAAGGACTCTATCGAGGAAAATGCCTCTTCCTTAATAAAAGGTATCGGAAGCAACGATGTCATTGACTTTGAGATAGCATTTCCCATATACATGGCTGCATTGGAATCGTCCTCAAAATACCTCATGTCAGGCCAAGGTGCCGATGAGCTTTTCGGTGGTTATTTCAGGTATAACGAGGCATACAAGGAATCGCCTGAGAAATTTGAAGAGATGCAGCTCAAGGACCTCAAGGAGATGGGCAGGAACAATCTTGAGAGGGACTATTATGCTTCAAAGGCTGCCGGCTGCCATATCACGACGCCTTACCTGACACCAGAGATGTTGAAAATCGCCCTTTCCACAGACACCATGACAAAGCTCAACGTAAGACAGAACAAGCTTGTTCTAAGGAAGATAGCCGAGGACATGGGCCTTCCTGAATGCGTCTATTCCAGAAAGAAGAAGGCACTTCAATACGGCTGCGGTATCCATGATATATTAAGAAGCCTTGCAAAAGATAGGGGCTTTGGCAAGGAAACGGCAAAGTCCAAAGGATTCATGGGACCTCTGGACATGTTGGTCAAATCACTCTAACAATCTTTCTATCTCCAACTCTGCTAGGGCTATTGGATTTTCCATGCCCCAGTTCTCAAGGACCTGTGGATGCAGTTCGCCCACTATGCCGACTTCCATTGAGTCTATTATTATTCTACCTGCCCTTCCACTTATGAAGGAATCATGCTGTATGGGTTCTATGGTGGCCCTCTTGCCTATGTTGGCCAAAAAGCTGTCGAGGCCCTCGCGTATCCCGGTATAGTTGGCATTGGAGTTGCATATTGCCATGGCAAGTCTGTATCTGTTGTCCACCCTTGTCTCATTTCCCTTGTCCTCTGTCACGACCTCCGAGACCTCGAAGATGTTCTGAGGATAATCGTTGTGGGTGTTTTTTGATAGGAATGACAAGAGGGAGGGGGTAAGCCAATCCCTAAGCACAGACCAGGATTGGGACACCGGATTCTCTATCTCTACCACATTTCCGGGCCTGGAAATGTTCATTTTCCTGTAAAGATTGTCGTCATTGGAAAGTGTGAATGTAAGGATCTCCTGGAAACCCATGCCCACCACAAGCTCCCTCACCTGTCTCAGCTTGAGGCTCATCTGCTGCAATCGGCCGATCGTGTAGAGTTTGGGAACCTCAGGCTCTATGTCATTATAACCATGGGCGATAGCTATGTCCTCAAGCACGTCAAAGGGATGCATAATGTCCTTTCTGTATGGCAAGTAGCTGACCGTGACCTCGTCACCGTCCACAGAAACACCATATCTCATGCTCTCCAGATGTTCTATGAGATTCTCGTCGTTCATGCCTATCCCCAATATGTCCAAGACAGAGCTCTTGCTGAATGTGTAAGCCATGGGGGTCAGGTCGGGTACCCTGATCTTCTTATCTCCATAATTGACCGTGACGCCAAGAACTTTCCCGCCCCTTTCAGCGAAAGCTGTCACTATGACATTGAGGGCGACCTTCATGTATTCTATGTCATAGCCAGTGACATCTATGAAGATGTTCTTAGTATCTGTCGACACCTTTCCCGTGACCTCGGAATTGATCACAGGGGGCATTGTGAGTACCACGCCTCTTGAGTCTATCAGAAGGGGATAAACTTCCGAGCCCTCCACAAGATGCCCATATTCTTGGCCTTTGGGATGTTCCTTGAGTATCTGTTCAGGAGTCATCTTCTCTGAAAATGTCAGGGGTACGAAGGCGTTCTCCTTTGGGTCTGTGGCCTTGTAATAGATGGGGGGTTCGATCTTGTCATAATCGATTATGCCAACCGCCACCTCTCGCCTTTTTCGACCGAACGTGAGGGCTATCTTCTCCTGGAGCTGTATGATCTGGGATAGGAATGCCTCGTCTATGTCAAGGTCCATTATCACCGCATTGACACAGTATGGCCTTACGTCCTTAAGCGCAGGATCGGCATATATCTGTATATCGCTGTCATGGACCTCGTATTTTGGCAATCCCTTCTCGATTCCAAGGGTTCCCCTAAGCTGCCGTACAATGCCCTCCGTGGACCACAGGTCAGGCCTGTTGGTGTCCTTCATGTCAAGCTTGACGGTATCCCCGTCCTCGCCGTCGAGCTCTCCTTTTGCATAAAGTATCAGCTCATCGATGTCGGCAGTATCAAGATCCCTGCCCAGAAGCTTTGAAATGTCCTTGATTGAAGCATCTATGGTCGGCATTATACCATCACCTCGTCCCTTAACCATTTGATATCATCTGAGAACAGGAACCTTATGTCATCAATTCCCAGCTTGAACATGGCCAGCCTGTCAACTCCAAGTCCCCATGCTATCACAGGTATGTCGACGCCAAGTGGTTGTGTAAGCTCCTTTCTAAATATTCCTGCGCCTCCGAACTCTACCCATCCAAGTTCAGGATGCTTTGCAGACATCTGCACAGATGGCTCAGTGAAGGGATAATAGTCGGGATAGAACCTGACCTTGTCCGCTTCAGCGATCTCGATCGCAAACTGTTTGAGCACACCCAGAAGATTTCTGAAGTTGAGTGAATTATCACAGATAATGCCCTCTATCTGATTGAACTCTATTAGATGGGTCTTGTCGAGAACATCGGGCCTGAAACATCTCGCAACTGAGAAATATTTTCCTGGAGATGATACGCCCTTGTAAAGCTGCCTGGCCGAAAGACAGGTGCCATGTGCCCTTGGCATGAGATTTTTCGCCTTCTCCTCATCCCATTTGTAATTCCAATTATCCTGATGAGAGGACCTGACACTCTCCACGGTTCCCTTTTCAGGGAGACTGCCCTTCTTCGGGCTTATGAGCCTGTATGTGTCCGTCCAATCCCTGGCGGGGTGATTCTGCGGTTGGAATAGTGCATCAAAGTTCCAAAACTCTGTCTCAATCATAGGGCCCCTCATCTCTTGGAATCCAAGAGCGACGAACTCGGACCTAAGCTCATCCAAAAATGCGAGATAAGGCTGTTTCTTTCCATAGTAAACTCTCTTGACAGCCACGGAAACATCGAATCTTTTGATATCAAGTTCCCTCCAAGCGCCATTCCTCAACATTTCTGGGGTTATCTGTGAGACCTCTTCTTTTATAACAAGCTCGTTCTCGTCTATTGACTTTCCTGATTGTGTCAAGGACAGGACTCGTTCCTTATCCTCCCTGATGTCTATGGCCTTCCTTCCCTTCAGCATCTGGGCCTGTTCATCGGAAAGTTCAGAGACAGGGACGTCCCTATGTGTCATTCGCTCCAATATTTCCGATATCCAGGAATTATGGTTCATCTCTTCAAGGCACTTGTCCGTAAGGGATATTTTCAACCTGCCGTCGATCTTGCTTATGTTTGCCCAACCCCTCTTTCTCAGCCAGCCCAGGGCGATTCCTGCCGTGGCCTTGTCAACGTCCACCTCATCGATGAAAGCCTCATTTTTTTCTGATTCGATGATCTTTTGTGCCACTAGACGCTCCGGAACGGAATCGATGAGCTCCATGCCTGATTTTGTAACAACAACATATCTCTTCGAATTGTCTTCAACAGATATCAGCCTTTTTGATGACAATCCCATTGCGGCACGATTTATCGCGACCTGATTGAAGCCATCTCCAGAAAGATCGTCTACCGAGGATTCTCCCCCATTTATGGCCCTTAACCTGATCAGCAACAGCTTCTCATCGTTGGTAAGTTCATATCCGCTCTTGAAATCAACATTGGACACCAAACAAAGGCCCCCTTAATAATTTTAATAATAAATATATGTTCTTAAGAAAAACAATAGAAATTGGCACGTCTCACACAACCTTAGCTACACAATGAAATAAATTATAAAAAACTTTCGGGCTAATGATAACTTACCCAACTCCAAGGTTCGCTCATGACCAATATAGATGTAAAAAGGCAAAGGACAATCGTATTAGTGACTTTTTCTTTATTGATCGTTATTATGCTGCCATATGCCAAGTGCATTGTGACCCCCTATGGGGAGAGCAACGGCCCAGAACGGCCAAATACTAAGGGGGCCCTAACACATAGCGAGATCGTATACTATGAAGAGATCTTCTTTTCAGGAATGTGGTGGGGCGTTAAGAACGCTAAGGATATGAGGGTCGGCCCGCAATATAATCTATTTTCCAACAGCTCTAATGATATATGGGTGGATGAGCGGGACAGGTTGCACCTCACGATCACAGAACACAACGGGGAATGGTATTGCACTGAGGTAATCGGCAGCTCCATTGCCCAAGGGTATGGGGCATATATATTCTGCCTGGAAGGAAGTATTGACGAGATTGACAAAAACGTGATATTGGGCCTATTCACCTATCAATGCGGATCTGATTACAATCACAGGGAAAAGGACATAGAATTTGCAGACCTTGGTGAAAACAACATAGAATATGTAGTGCAGCCGGTGGTAGTAAAGAAATGGAAGTTAGAGCAGGATGGACCGAGCTCCAAGCATATGATAGTGTGGCAGCCCGAAAGGATCATTTTTCTGTCGTTTGAGCAAAGTTGTGAGGACCATTACTCCCTTGGGGACATAAAGGCATTATGCGTCTATCAGGGCAAATACCTGCACCCGCCTGGGAGTGAGAGGGTCCATATGAATCTATATCTTAAGGCAAATACCGTTCCCGAGAGCGGCGAGAGGGTCGAAGTAATAATCAGCAACTTTGAGTTCATGCCCTTTGAAATAAAATAAACCTCCCATCCGCGCAAAAAACAAAACATCGATAACTTTTTTAACAGTAGTTTGGAATGAAAAGGGAGATACTTGGCAATTGAAACATTGTTGCTATAGGGCGGGGGTTGCCGAGTTTGGTCAAAGGCGCTAGGTTCAGGGCCTAGTCTTGTAGAAGTTCGAGGGTTCGAATCCCTTCCCCCGCACTTAATTAACGGTACAATGTTGTTGATTTATACCTAAATTTTTTTTGTTCCACCGAAAAGTATTTATAGCACTTACCTGCACAGTATTTTTGAAACAAATTCGGACCACCGAATGATAATTCGACTGTCAGAATCTGTCCAGAAAACGTGTAGGGCGTCAAAATCATAGATTCTCCCCCTTGATGCCCTTCACCTCTTTCAATATTAAACAAAATTTTTTGAATGCAGTATTATTATCCAAAATTAGGAATATTATTCTTAAATATAAAATATAATTCAAATAATTATGTAATATAATCCATATTATGATTATATTAGCATTTATTGTTATTAACATCCATTTTTTATCTGCGATCTTAGGTCTTTATTGAGGATATTAATTATATAGTGGCAATTTATATTAAGGCCCAATATTCACAAAAAATAAAACAATGCCAATATTTTTCATGAATCATCAAATATATTCTGGCAAGCCGAAAATCATTAGCTATTGTACGCTTACTATCATATTCTAAAAAAATTCGGTATACCGAATATATTTAGAATAATGATTTATAGATACATTTTCTAATATATTTCGGTCTACCGAAAAAAAAGATAAAATCAGGATTATCCATTTGTTTTTTTAATGCTTATAACGAATAATTGTATGGATTCATGGATAATCTATTCAGTAATAGGGCTCATATTTCTCATTTGTGGAATATATCTGGGGATGCAGATGGGAAAGATGATAAGCAACAGGGAATGGTCTAAGAGAATTCCGGAGATACGGAAGGACGCCACAAAAAGATCCAGGGCAGTTCTTACAGGCCAAGTAACGGAGCAACTTGCCCCTTACCTGCCGGGATTCAGATACAGACCGACAGAGGCGCGTTTCATAGGTAAACCAATAGACTTCATAGTGTTCGAAGGGCTTGATGAAAAAGAGATTGAAAATGTGGTCTTTGTAGAGGTAAAAAGTGGGATGGGGCGTTTGTCCAAGGTCGAACAAAGCCTCAAGAGCGCCATTGATGAAGGCAGGGTCAGTTGGGAAGAATACAAAATGTAAAAATGCTGATCAGTAAGCGCTGATAAGCTTGGTGTATTTTTCATCCCTCTGATATGCCAGCACGACACCTTCTGCAATTTTTTTCTTTATGACATACCTCTCCTTTTCCGATACCGTTTGATATAGGCCCTCTGAGGTCCTCTTTGGAAGCTGGTGACTCATGCCCCTTATAAGATGTGGATTTACAACATAGTAGTGGAGTGGGCCCTTCTTGGAATACAAAGGCTTGGGAACTTCCACAACCCCATACTCCCTGAAGCTGGATATCCACTTTTTGTAAACATTAAAGACTTTTGAATTGTATGCTTCAAAGTCCAGCCTATCCTTGTGCTTCAGCGCTTCCTTCATGTCGTTGAATATATCTATGATTCCTGCATCGCTTCCATCAAGGTCTATCAGTCTTCCGCAGGCGTTCACCAGTGTGCCCTTCC
>Ga0272441_10002227_pt1 | contig 39760 bp, 38 predicted proteins | sample SSMProp6N_FD_193582 | JGI IMG/M metagenome (GOLD analysis project Ga0272441, IMG submission 193582) | Marine sediment archaeal communities from Little Sippewissett salt marsh, Falmouth, MA, United States - SSM-Prop-6N | ecosystem: Environmental > Aquatic > Marine > Wetlands > Sediment ... | reverse complement strand
CGCCCGTGCCACTGCTGGGCTTGATCGGTTCTGCACGGCCGAGACGGTCGTGCCACTTCCCTACTTGTCCGTCGCAGTATCATCCGCACCGTGGCGAGCCTGCGCATCTCCATCATCATCCCCACCCTCGGCCGGGCGGATCATCTGCGGCGGTGCCTGGATTCCATCGCCGCGACCGTGCGGGCGCCGCACGAGATCATCTGCATCTGCGTCGAGGGGGATGAGAATACGCAGGAGGCGCTCGCCGGGCGCGCGGTGAAGAAGATCATCCAGCCGGCACGCGGCGGGTACGTGCAGGCGGCCAATCTCGGCCTGCGCGCCGCCCGAGGCGAATACATCACGATCCTCAACGATGATTGCCTGCTTCTGCCGCATTCGATCGACAACGCCATCCGCTTCCTCGAAGCGCCGGCCCACCGCGATCGGATCGGCCAGGCGGCGTTCTTCCACGATACGCCCCTGCGGCGCAACATCCACCAGCAGATTCGCATCGAGGACATCTCCTACAACGTCTGCCACATCCGGGGGCTGTGCTACGCCAACTTCGGCCTGGCGCAGCGCGCCCTGTACGAGCGGCTGAACTACCTCGATGAGCGGTACTTCATGTACGGGGCCGATCCGGACTTCTCGCTGAAGGTCTGGCACGAGGCGAAGCTGATCGTGTCCCCCTGCCCCGGCGCGCTGGTGCATCACGCGCCGGCCGATGATGCTCGCGCCCGCGCCGACCGCGCGCGCCAGGCGGAGGACAACGCAAAGCTCTTCGCGAAGTGGGCAATGGAATAGCCGGCGCCCCCCGCGGATACCCACCCGCGGCTGTGAAGAGCGGCAAGGATCATCTCTGAGGTGATAGCCGCGGATGCATATCCGCGGGCGCCTCCGCTGGAGAGACACCACCCGAAGCACGGGACGCATCACAGGTATCCGGCCGCGGCGGACCGCGGCGCGGTACACTGATCGAGAATGGATGAAGAAAGCCATCCACTGCCGTTGGAGGAGCCGGATCCAAAACCCGCTCCGCCGCCGCTGCCGCTGGTGCCGGTCGGCGGCTCGCCGAAGATCCCGGACCTGTCAAACACGGACGTGGCGTGCGTGGGGTGCGGCTACAACCTGCGTGGCCTGGAGGTGAGCGGCAAGTGCCCGGAATGCGGCTTGGACATCTCGCGGTCACTTCACGGCGATCAGCTCGTCTTCAGTTCCGTCGAATACCTCGGCGCGCTGTGCCGAGGCATCAGGCTCATCTTCGCCGCCCTGGTCGCGCGTGTCCTGATCATCGTTATCGGGATCGTCGTCGGCCTGCTCATCGGGATCAACGCCGATTCGATCTCGCCGGGCGTCGAGAACCTGGCCATGGGTCTTGCCGCCCTGGCCGATGCCGCCGTGGCGATCGTGCTCATCGTCGGCTGGTGGCTCTTCAGCACGCCCGACCCGTCCATCACGAGCGCCAACACGGGCGACACGGCCCGGAAGTTCGTGCGCATCACGGTGCTCATCAGTGGCGTGGCCGGCATACTGAACTCGACCGGCGAGACGTATCAGGTAACGGTGGCGTCGCCTCTGGTATTCCTTGCCGCGGCGCTGGCAATCATCGTGCTCGTGGCATGGATCGTCAGCTTCTTCGCGTCCATGGTCTACATCCGCTGGCTGGCGAAGCGCATCCCCAACGAGCGCGTGGACCGGGCCGCGAAACGGCTGATGTGGCTCGGGCCGTTGCTCATGACCGTGGGCATGTTCTGCCTCATGATCGGGCCGCTCGTGGCCTTCATCCTCTACATCATCCTCATCCTCCGCTTGCAGCAGAACATTCTCGCGGTTCAAGCGGAGCAGGCGCGGCGCTTCGGATGATGCCGCGCGGCCGGAAGCCGCCTCTGACGAGCGGAGCGAGGAAGAGCCGGGTCACACCACGCCTGGTCAGGTATCATCATCATCATGAGCTTCTCCCTGGCGCGAGGCCGACAGCTCGACACGACCGGCTGGGGCCTCGAGGCCTCGGACCTTCCCGCCTTCGATGCGGAGCATCGCGCCGCCTCGCGCCTCGATCCCCGGAAGTGGTTCAGTGAGCCGACGGCGCGCTTCGAGCTGGAGATCGGCTCGGGCAAGGGGACATTCCTCGTCCAGCAGGCCGTTCTAAAGGGCGATGTCAACTATCTCGGAATCGAGCACGCCGCGGAGTTCTACCGCTACGCCGCCGACCGCATGCGCCGCCGGCAGATCGCCAACGTGCGCATCCTGCACGCCGACGCGGCGGAGTTCGTCCGCTACTACTGCGCCGATGCGGTGGCGGCGGTGATTCACCTGTACTTCTCCGATCCCTGGCCGAAGAAGCGGCATCACAAGCGGCGCGTGGTGCAGGATCGCACGCTCGCCGACTTCCATCGCGTGCTGCAGCCGGCCGGCGAGCTGAGGCTGGTGACCGATCATGATGACCTCTGGGCGTGGTACGAAGACCACGCCGATCGGCATGTTCATCTCTTCGAACGCCGCCCGTTCGAGGCGCCCGAATCAGCGGGCGCCGATGAGCTGGTGGGCACGAACTATGAGCGCAAGTTCGCGCGCGAGGATCGGCCTTTTCACGCGATGACGCTGGTGAAGAGGAGCGATGAGTGATAAGCGATGAGCTGTTTCGCGACGGGGTTCATCCCCGTCTCCCATCGTCACGCACCAATAACCAACAACCCTCGCGCTCACACCTTTGCCGGCGGGTCGTAGAGAATCGTCTGGGCGATGCGATTCTTCTCATCGCACACGATCACCCTGGGCCTGTGGCCGGCCATCTCTTCGGGTGTGAGCTGGCAGAAGGCGAGGATAATGACGCGGTGGCCCACATCGGAGAGCTTCGCCGCGGCCCCATTGATGGCGATGGCGCCGGAGCCGCGCTCGCCGGCGATGATATAGGTCTCGAAGCGGTTGCCGTTCTCACAGTCGCCCACGAGCACCTTCTCGTTGACGACCATGCCCGAGGCATCGAGGAGATCCTGGTCGATGACGATCGACCCGGTGTACTCCACCTTGCACTCGGTCACGACGGCGCAGTGGATCTTGGCAAACAGGGCTTCGCGTAGCATCGTCCGGTCAACGGAAAGGGGAAAGATGAGAGTCCGCGGCTCAAGGTCGGAATCCTAGCCCCCCTCGCCGCCCGAAGCGACAGGGTGGCTGATCCGATTGGCCGAGGCGAATCGGTCGGCGTTCAACCGGCGGCGGCGGCGCCCCCGGCGGCCCCGCCTGCGGCGGCGGCCGCGGCGGCCTGCTTGGCCCGCAGCGCCGCCCCCCCGCCCTCCGTCTGCCCGCGCACCGAGGCCAGGGAGGTGATCCCCACGCCGAAACCCTTCAGCGGATTGGACCAGACCTCCTGCCCGAAGAGCGGATCCAGGCAATAGACGTAGCCGTTGGCCGCCACGATGAGTCGATCGCCGTCCAGCAGCAGGGACAGAAAGCTCGCCGCCTTCGGCGACTTCCACTGCCAGACAACCGAACCGTCGTAGCGGTCCAGGGCAAGCACCTTGCTGTTGAGGGCGACGAACAGCAGGTCATCGAGCGTCCGTTCGGTTTCTGTTGGTGACATCAGCCTGCCTCTCCTTGCCTTTGGCACGTGAACCGCCGGCGCCGGCTCGGGGGCGCAGGCCATGCGCCGCTATCGGCCCTGATCGTCCTCGCGTCGCCACTCGATCCGCGGCGCGTCGGACCAGAGGTTCTCCAGATCGTAGTAGGCCCGCTGGTTCGGTTCGAAAAGGTGGGCGACGAGATCGATGAAGTCCACGACGATCCAGGTCACACCCGAGTCCTTGTTGGACCGGAAGCAGGGATTTTCGTGCTCGTCGCCCAGGTCCTCCAGCTCGTGGGCCACGGACTTCATCTGCCGATCGCTGGTCCCCGAGCCGATGAGCACGTAGTTGCAGACCTGGCTCAGGGAGCGGACATCCAGCAGCAGCACATCCTCGCAGTGGCGGTCGGTGAGCAGCCGGGCCGCTTCGACGGCGAAGGTGCGCAACTGCTGCTCCTCCTGCGGGCTCATGATCCGCGCGCTCATGGGTTCCCCTCCGCGCGTAGGCGTCGCATCGCCGAAGGTTCAAAGCGTCCACGCGCCGGTGCAAAGGCCTCGCGGAAGCGGCGAACACGCCTGGCGCATCCGGCCGGCACCCGCAGGACCGAGCGGGCCGGACCCGGAAACCGGAGATTGTGAACGTTCTGACGTCGTCTCATCTTCCCGGCTACCCCAGACCGATCGCGGCGGCGATGGCGGGGGAGAATTTGACAATGAGGCCGGAGAACACGACCGAGACGATGGCGATGAGCTTGATGAGGATGTTGAGCGACGGGCCGGAGGTGTCCTTGAAAGGATCGCCGACGGTATCGCCGACCACGCTCGCCTTGTGCGCGTCGGAGCCCTTGCCGCCGAGATGGCCCTTCTCGATGTACTTCTTGGCGTTGTCCCACGCCCCACCGGCGTTGGCCATGAAGATGGCCAGGGCAAAGCCGCAGGTGAGCCCGCCGACCAGCAGACCCATCACCCCGCCCACACCGAGGACCAGGCCCACCGCTACGGGAACGATGATCGCCATCAGGGAGGGAACGATCATCTCCTTCTGCGCCCCGGCGGTGGAGATCTTCACGCACTCGGCGTAGTCCGGGTATTGCTTGCCTTCGACATCCACCGCGGTGGGCCAACTGGTGGGATCGGCCACGTCCTCATCGCTCATCCCCTGCTTCTTGAAGGCTTCGCGCATGATGCCGAACTGCCGTCTCACCTCGTTCATCATCTGGAAGGCGACCCGGCCCACCGCGCTCATGGTGAAGGAGCAGAACACGAACGCCAGCAGCACGCCGAGGAACACACCGCCCAGGACGCGCGGGTTCATCAGCGTCACGTCGTAGAACGCCAGAACCTGCTTGATGTCGGCCCGGTCGGCCGGGGCGAGGCTGAAGGTGAGCTGCTCGGTGGCGAGCGTCGCCGGAACCTTGTAGACGTTCCGGTCCGGGTCCAGTTCGCTGGTGAAGCCCAGGGCACGACCGACGGCCAGGTTGCTGTGCACCTTGTCGTAGACGGTGTCGCTGGTGAGCAGCAGACCACCGAAGACGCTGTTGTCGGCGCGGCGGGCGACGGTGAACTCGCCGTGCCCGCGGTACTCGGCGACATACGCGCCGTCCGCCTTCGCCAGCAGGTCCGCGACGATGACGTCATCGGTGAGCTGCCGGTTCAGGTTGGTCTGCACGACGGAGATGTAGGCCGCGAGAAGAGCCAGGGCGGTCAGGGCCGCCGAACCGATGGCGAAACCCTTGCCCGTCGCGGCGGTGGTGTTGCCCAGGGCGTCGAGCATGTCGGTCCGCTCGCGGACGAACGGCGGCTGGCCGGTCATCTCGGCATTGCCGCCGGCGTTGTCGGCGATCGGGCCGTAGGCGTCGGTGGCGAGGGTGATGCCCAGCGTGGAGAGCATGCCGACGGCGGCGATACCCACGCCGTACAGGCCCAGCAGGAAGTTGTGGGCCCCGCCGGCGAAGTTGAAGGCGCAGATGATCGCGATAACGATCGTCAGGATCGGCACCCAGGTGGAGAGCATGCCCACGGAGATGCCGGCGATGATGACCGTGGCCGGGCCGGTCTTGGTCTGCTCGCTGATCGAGAGCGTCGGCTTGTGCTCGTAGCTGGTGTAGTACTCGGTGAACCACGCAATCACGAGCCCGGCGACGAGGCCGCTGACGATCGCGCCCCAGATGCCCCAGCCGCTGACCACGATCTGGCCGGCGTTATTGGCCTGCCGCCCGATGAGCAGGAGGAACAGGCCCAGGCCGGCGAGGGCGATGACCGCCGAAGCAGCCCATACGCCGGTGTGCAGGCTCTTGAGGAGCTGCGTGAAGGAGGCGCCCTCCTTCGTGCGGACCACGAAGATGCCGATGAGGGAGGCGATGATCCCGATGCCCGCCAGAGCGATGGGGGCGACGGCGAGCTTCATGGCGATCTGCGCGTTGTCCACGCCGGCCATGCCCATCGCGGCCGCCGCGCCCAGGGCCATTGAGGCCAGGATCGAACCGTAATACGACTCGTAAAGGTCCGCGCCCATGCCGGCGACATCACCGACGTTGTCGCCGACGTTGTCGGCGATCGTGGCGGGATTGCGGGGATCGTCCTCGGGCACGCCCGCCTCCACCTTGCCCACGAGGTCGGCCCCGACGTCGGCGGCCTTGGTGTAAATGCCGCCTCCCACGCGGGCGAACAGCGCCTGGGTCGAGGCGCCCATGCCGTAGGTGAGCATGATCGTGGTGATGGTGACCAGGCTTTCCTCGGCCCCGAAGATCCAGTTCCACAGCAGGAACCAGAGGGACACATCCAGCAGGGCGAAGCCCACGACCACCAGGCCCATGACCGCCCCGGAGCGGAAGGCGACCTTCAGTCCCTCGTTGAGCGACTGCTTGGCCGCGAAGGTGGTGCGGGCCGAGGCGTTGGTCGCCGTCTTCATGCCGAACCAGCCGCACAAGCCGGAGAACAGGCCCGCGATGGGCACACCGATCGCCGTCCAGCCCGGCTGGACCCGCGCCAGCCACAGCAGGATGAGGATCGCCACCAGGATGACGAAGACGATGAAGACGACCCGGTACTGCCGCCTGAGGTAGGCCACCGCGCCTTTGCGGACGGCCTCGGCGATCTGGATCATCTTCTCTTCGCCCTCCGAACGGACCATGACCATCCGGTAGAAGACGAAGGCCATGATCAGGGCGAGGATCGCGCCAATGGGCCCGAACAGATAGGGCCATGCGTCGGTGAAGAGTTGATGCACGTCCGCGAGAGTCAATGCGCTCATGGCAAGCCGCTCCAGATTTCCTTACTCGATGACCGCGAGGGGATCGCAGCCACGATGAGACAGAGGCCGGCCATCCACCCATGAGGATCGGCCGCCTGCAGGTTTACATCGGGGAAAGCCCAATCTCGACATTCCAGTTTGGGTGAGAGATCTCCCGGCGACGCGCGCCGTCCGTCCCGAACCCGGCGGAGCGGTGCGGGTCGGGGCGGAGGCCGGCGTCATCGCCTGCCGCCGCGAGGCCCCTTCGGCGCCCCCTGCGGGCTGGCGGGCCCCCGCGGCGAGGAGAGCCGCTGGCCCTTGAGAAACTGGATCCTGGCCAGCCGCTGCACCGCCTTGCGCTGGGCCCGCCGCCGACGTTCCGACGGCTTCTCGAAGTATTGCTTGCGCTTGATGTCCTTGGTCAAGCCTTCCTTCTCGCAAAGCTTCTTGAAGCGTCGAAGCATCTGACCGACGGATTCGCCATGACGGGCTCTGATACGGATGGCCATGAACTGGTGCCTTTGTTGGTGGAACTGAAACGAGCCGCGTATTAGATGGGAAAAAACCCTAAAAGTCAAAGCGTCGGCCGCTGAAGACGGGCAAAACGCCGGCGGCACGCCGGGCGGCCGGCTCGACGCCGCCGCCTGCGAGCGGGCCGCGTACCATCCTCTGGCCCGCCAATCCGGCCCGGGAGGTTGCCGAGGCCCCGCCCGCGGGCCGCTCCCGCCCGGCCGCCGCCGGCCAATCAGATCTCTCCGCCCCTGCCATGCCGCTGATCATCGACACCTACAACGTGCTGCACGTCACCGGCATCCTGCCCCCGGAAATCGCCGGCATCGATGCCCGCGGCCTGATCGAGCTGATCGGCCGCAGCCGATACCGCAGCCAGCCGGTCACCCTCGTCTGTGACGGCACGCCCGCCGAGGACGCCCCCACCGGCCGCGTGGGGCCGATCACGATCCGCTACGGTGGGCCGGGCCCGACCGCCGACGCCCTCATCGCGGCGATCATCCGCCGCTCCTCCAGCCCCCGGCGGCTGATTATTGTCTCCTCGGACCGGGCGGTGCAACGGGAGGCCCGCCGCCGCCGTTGCGATGTGCTCAGCTCCGAGCAGTTCCTCGAGCAACTTGCCGTCGATCACGAGCAACCCACGCCCCGCAAGAAGGCACGGGCCCCCGGCCCGATTCCGCAGCCGATCGGGGGCGAAACGGCCTCGCCGGCGAAGAAGGCACCCAGACCGCCCGCCGAGTCGGTGCTTCCACCGGAACTCGTCAAGGAGGCCGAATCGATCCTCGAGCAGGGCCTGCCCGAGGAGGAGCCGACGCTCGCCGAGACTCCCCCACAACCACCCCCCGAACCGCCCGCGTCCGAGCCACCGCCCGGCCAGCCGGATTCGGCCTCCTCCGGGGCCGCCCATCCACCGCCGAAAAGACCGCGAGAGCCCCTGCTGCCCTCTTCGCTCATCCGTGAAGCCGAGCAGATGGTCAGGGCAACCTCTCATGCGGACAGTGCACAGCCATCGTCCGAGGAGGCGAGGGACGAAACGCCGGCGGGCGATATCGCCGGTGCGGCCCCCGAAGGAGATGTCCCGGACCCGATCGGGCTGGATCTGGAGATGTTCGCCGAGGAACCGGCCGAGGACGTCCTGCCGTCGGACATCATCCAGCAGGCCGAGTCACTGTGGCGAGAGGATGCGATCCACGAGCCGGAAGAAGACCCGGCCGAGGGCGAGGAACAGGAAGACCGCCACCGTCCCTGACGGTGGTGACCCGCCCTGGCGGGCGATACGATGCTCCTGAAGGCGACACGCCGTGCCCATGCCCTGGCGAAAAACACTGATGCTGACACTGTCTGCGCTGGTTGCGGCGGCGGCCGGCGGCTGCGAGACGCGCGAGCCTTCATCCCCGCCCCGGACGGCACAGACGCCAACGGCCGAGGCGACCGGCCAGCGGCACAGCGATTGGCAGGTCATTGACGCATCGCCCCAGATCGCCCTGCCGGCCGACGAGGACGATCCGGCGCTGGAGGCGGCCATTGCCCGGGCCCGGCAGACGGCCGAGGATGCCCGCCGGCGCTGGCTGAACCTGCCGCCCGTCGAGCGGGAGGGATGGGCAATCCGCTGGGCCGCCCGCACCGCGGAGGGCGGAATCGAGTTCCTCTGGGTCGAGCCGATCAACTGGTCCCGTCACCGCGTCGAGGGCCGCTTGGCGAACCCGCCCCAGCACGAACTGGCCTGCGGCAAGGGCCTGGACGAGCTGGTGAGCTTCCCGATCGAGGAGCTGATCGATTGGATGCGCTTCTCCGGGGACGGCGCCGCGTCTCCCGAGGGCGGTGATGATGAAAGAGGAGGCTTCACCGTCCGGCTCCTGGAAGAGCGGCATGGCAGCACGTACCGTCAGGCCCCCGGCGCCCCCGGCGCCCCCGGCGCCCCCGGCTCCCCCGGCACCCCCGGCGGGCCTTGAGGAGAGCAGCGGAACGGCCCCGGCGGCGCCTGCCAGGCCGGCCTCGCCTCAGGGAAAGAGCCGTTGCCTGCGCCAGCCGCCTTGGCCGTCGGGTATGTAGACGATGCGGTCGTGCATCCGGAAGGGACGACCCTCCCAGAACTCGATGCGCTGGAGGCTGACGCGATACCCGCCCCAATGAGGGGGCCGGGGCACCTCCTGGCCCTCGAAACGGCGATCCATCTCCTCGGCGGCGGCATCGAGGGCAGCGCGCGAGGCCACCGGCTCGGACTGTCGGCTCGCCCAGGCGCTGAGCCGGCTGGCCCGCGGGCGGGTGGCGAAGTAGGCGTCGGACTCTTCCTCGCTCACCGTCGTGACCTGCCCTTCAATCACCACCTGCCGCAGAAGCAGGTCCCAGTGAAACACCAGCGCCGCCTGGGAATGGGCTTCCAGAGCCCGCCCCTTGCGGCTCAGCCGGTTCGTGTAGAACACCGCCCCACGCTCGTCCAGCCCCTTCAGCAGCACCGTCCGGGCCGAGGGGCGTCCATCCGGATCGACGGTACACAGCGTCATCGCGCCGGGGTTGGGAAGGTCGATGTGCTCGGCCTCCGTGAGCCATTCCTTCAGCCAGCGGACAGGATCGCTCGGCAGGTTCTCGTCATGCATTCCTGGCATCTCTCAAACAGGCGGCCCCGCCGGTCGATCGGTCGCCTCTGCTTGGGCCAAAACTGCTGGCAAAACTTCAAATTCGCCCGATAATATACGGAAAGAAGACTTCATGACCGGCGAAGCCTGCGCGGCAGGCGCTGGCGAGGTTATCGTAGGCATCCGGCGGCGAGACCCACCTGAGGGGGAGGACCGGACGATGCACGAAAAACGCAACTTCATCATGGTTCTGCTCTTGCTCGGGGCCGTCATCTGGGGCTTCCTCGCCTGGTTTGTCTACCCCGAGAAGCTCGTCCTGCCCTGGCTGCACCAGACGCTGTCGATCGTGGTCTTTCTCGGCGTCGGCGCCTGGCTCTTCTACGCGCTGAAGTTCGAGGACAAGCTCCCCAACCAAATGAAGGAACACGTCGGCGAAATCTACTACGGCGCCGACGGCCTGGTCTTCATGCCCGCCGTGCGCAACAACAGCGGACAGGCCGAGTTGTGCGTCTACTATCAGAACCGCTACGAGAACCCCGTGCAGGTGATCGTGCATCTCAGGCCGCCGGAGGACAGCTTCATCATCCGCCCGGGCGTGCGCGATGTGCATTTCGCCTTCAAGGCCGGCGGGGGTGACTTCGGCGTGATCCGCCAGCCGGTGGCCGTGCCCGAGCATCTGCAGGGCGAGGTCATCGAGATCCATCTCGCCGCCGCCAGCTACTACCCGCGCAGCCGGGGGGCGCGTCTGCGCAAGCAGGCCGGCCTGCCCTGCGGATCCCTCCACGTGGACTGGGGCGGCTCGGCCTTCAAGAGCGGGGTCCATGAGGTCTCCGGCGAGATCGAGTTGGAGAGCGCCGTCCGGTTTCACCTCTCCATGCCGAAAGGCGTCAACGCCTTCGCCACCGGCACCGAGTCCTGGCGTCAGGAATGCATCGTGGCCGGCACCAAGGATTGAGCGGCCGCCGCCTGGCCGAAAGCCCGCCGAAGAAAATCGGTCGCCGCCCACGGGCGATTCGTGCGATACTTCCACCGCCCGGGAGAAGAAACGAAGCCTGCCGCCGCGCCCGGCGGCGCGGGCTGTAAGCCCTCATGCGGAGCCCGCCCATGCCCACCGCCCCTCTGACAACGCAAGCCAGCGGCGTAACCGCGCTCAGCTTTGTGCGCCACATGCTCATGCAGATGCTCGAGACGCTCTCCGACGAGCAGATGCTCCATCAGCCGGTCCCCGGCGGCAATCACGCCTTGTGGATCATCGGCCACCTCGCCGTCTGCGATGACGAGATGCGCAGCATGGCCGGAGGAGGGTCGTCCAAGGCCAGCGAGGAATGGCTCGCCCTGTTCAAGGACGGCTCGCAACCGCGACCGGAGGCCTCGGCCTACCCCCCGATCGCCGAGGTGAAGCGCGCTTTGGAAGAGTACCGCCAGGACCTGCTGGACTGGTTCGATTCGATGGATGACGCGGCGCTGCTGGAACCGCTGGATGATGAGTGGAAGGAGTTCGCCCCGACGCGCGCGGCCCTCATCGCCTCCATCGCCGCCCACGAGGCCATGCATGTCGGCCAGCTCACCGTCGTGCGCAAGTCGCTGGGCATGAAGCCCGTGATGGCGTGATCGATCCGCCGGCCGATCGGCCGCCGCTTTGTCCTGGCGCAATGGGAGCGCGGCGCTTGACGCAGGCCGACCCGGGTTCGGAGATCCCGGCCTGGCGGGCGCTGCGCTGATGCGCGAGATCAATCGTCTTGCGGCAACTCGTGCACCGCCGCGGACTGGGCGGCGCGGTAGTCCTTCCACGCGCCGGCGATCCGCTCATCGGACAGGCCCAGGATCGCCGCGGCGAAGAGGGCCGCGTTCACCGCGCCCGGCTTGCCGATGGCGAACGTGGCGACCGGCACGCCCTTCGGCATCTGCACCATCGACAGCAGCGAATCGAGCCCCTCCAGCGACCAGGCCTTCATCGGGCAGGCCAGGACGGGCAGGTGCGTCATCGACGCGGCCACGCCGGCCAGGTGGGCCGCCCCGCCGGCAGCGCAGATGAGCACCTTCAGCCCCCGGCCCCCGGCCGTGCTGCAATAGTGCTCCAGCCGCTTGGGCGCGCGGTGGGCGGAGATGACGTTGCACTCGCAGGCGATGCCGAGCTCGGCGAGCGTGTCCGCGGCGAGCTTCATCGTCGGCCAGTCCGAGACGCTTCCCATCAGGATGCCGATGCGTGCGCCGTCCACCGTGGTGTATTGATCGGTCATACTCATCTCCCTGGGCCGAATCGGCGGCAGGTGGGGACAAGACAGAATCGGGTGAGGGCTGATGGTACACTGCCTGCGGATCGTTCTCATCCCCCGGCCCGGCCCCCGGAATGGGCCTTCCAAGAGCGGCCGCTGAAAAGACGGCATCCATCCCCCCCATGACCCTGCCTGAGGAGCCCAACCTCGCCATCGTCGGCGCCACCGGAGCCGTCGGCCGGGAGCTGATGAACCTGCTCATCGAGCGCCGCTTCGCGCATGGCCGGCTGCGTCTGCTCGCCTCGGCCCGCTCGGCCGGCCGGTTGCTGCCCTACTGCGGCACGTCCCTCGCCGTGGAGGAACTGACCGAAAGAAGCTTCGCCGACATCGATCTCGCGTTCTTCAGCGCCGGCGGCGCCATCAGCCGGCAATACGCTCCGGCGGCCGTCGAGGCCGGGGCGATCGTCATCGACAACTCCAGCGCGTTCCGGATGGATGATGATGTGCCGCTCATCGTGCCGGAGATCAACGGCAATGGCCTGGCCCGCTTCAGCGGGCCGGCGATTATCGCCAATCCCAACTGCTCGACGATCATCGCGCTGATGGCGGCCACGCCTCTGCATCGCGCCGCGACCGTGAAGCGCATGGTCATCAGCACCTACCAGGCCGCCTCGGGCGCCGGTGCGGCGTGGATGGCCGAGCTTCAGCAGCAGGCCCTCGACCACGCCGCCGGCACGCCGTACACGATGCGCACGACCGGCCGGCAGCTTCTTTTCAACGTCTTCAGCCACAACTCGCCTCTCGGGCCGGAGGGCTACAACGAAGAGGAGATGAAGCTGTTGCGGGAGACGCGCAAGATCTGGTCCGACGAGTCCGTGCTCATCAGCGCCACCTGCGTGCGTGTGCCCGTCCTCCGCGCGCACAGTGCGGCGATCAACCTCACTTTCGCCCGGCCGCTCGACGAGCAGGAGGCCCATCGGGTGCTCGCCGAGGCGCCGGGCCTGCGCGTGGTCGATGATCGGGCCGCGAACCGCTTCCCCGAGCCGATCGATGCCGACGGCAAGGATGATGTGCTCGTGGGTCGCATTCGCAGCGACATCAGCCAGGCCCCCGGAATGGGAATGGACATGTTTGTTTCAGGCGACCAGTTGCGCAAAGGCGCGGCCCTCAACGCCCTCCAGATCGCGGAGATGCTGCCGTAGAGGCCGCTCAGCGGAGGCTCAACGCTCGGCATTGAGGCTCGGCTGGACCTGCCCGTGGCGGAGGGTCGGGCGGAGGGTCGGCCGGTGAAGTCGCCGAATCGGGGTTACACCCGTAGCGGATTCCAGATTGTCTGGACACCCTATCATCGCCCGACCGGAGCTGGTCTGCTATCGTGGATGCGGGCGAACAGGCCCGAACGCGGTGGTCAACGATCGCCGCGGAGGGCCACGGGGTCTGACGAAGGGGAAAAGCTCCCGGGTTCGGGCTTGACTGAATTCACTTTAAAGTTAAGCTGATATGGTCGAGGTTCGGGCACTTTTCGTGGGCGATGACTACCGGACGGAGGTCTGGATCTCAGACTCCGCCGCCAAGGCGATCAAGAACTACGCTGGGACCAAGGAGAACCCCAGGGGAGCCCTGCTGAAGAAGATCAAGCGTTATTCCCTCAACGGATTTAGGGCTTGGGAACGAAGAGACGGACCGATCACCCACGAATGGGACGGTGTATTCAGGATCGGCCACCGGAGCAGCCTTTTCCGAGTCATCGGCTTCTACGGCGGGTCCAAGAGGTCAGAGTTCATCATCGCGGATGCATACCTGAAGAGAGGACAGCAGTTGTCGGCACCCGACAGAGATCGCATCGATGCGTTCGCCAGAATCAGGAAAGAGAAGCTCTGGAGGAAGGTGGACGATGACTAAAGCCAAAGACCTTCTGCACATCCTCGCCGAGTTCGAGGAATCCCCGGAAAGTGTAGGGATTGACCTGCGCCTTGACCTCGCAGATCTGGTGATCCGACACCTTGACGGCCAGGGGTGGACACAGAAGCAGTTGGCTCAGCGAACAGGCATGCAGGAGTCCTTCATCAGCCGCATCATCCATGCCGAATCCAACTGCACGTTTGAGGTGGCAGGCAGGATCATGCATGCCTTGGGCGTCAGAGTGCAGCTCCGAGAGACGCTTCTGGGTCGGCAGCAGTTTCTCGACTCGGTCTTTACCGCGGGCAGCGATCGTATTCCGCTGCAATCACAGGAAGCGACAGATGGCCAAGAAAGCAGCCGGGCAAGAATCTTCCGCGTCCGTGAAGCCACGACGCAGCCGGAAAACCAACGGCTCCGATTGGCAAAAACTGGTTGATCCAAGCGTCTCGACGACCTGGGTCGACAGAATGCAGATGCTGGTGAGGAGCGATATTCCCATCACCACTCTCAGGTTTGACACGACACTTCCTGAGGCCGCGTACGAGGTCTGCCGCCTGCAGATGACGGTGGCTCACGTCAAGAGCATGATCGACGTGATGTGCCAGACGCTCGACTACTACCCATCAAGGCCGCCGGTCGCGGAAAAGACAACTCGTCGGAAGAAGAAGTCCACATAGGTGTCGTGTGAGCGCCGCCGCATCTCATACGATTGGTGGCACGCTGCCTACGGCCGAAGGGGACATCGTGCAAGCGAGGGCGGCCGCGGAAGGAGCCAAGGCCCCCTGGGCCGGGCGCTGACTATTCAGCCGCCAGTTTGTTTCGCTGTGTATCCCAACCTCTCAGCATCTCCGCGACCCTGTCGAGGTGATCGCCGTGGGTTTCAATGACGCCGGGTGCGCGGGTGCGAAAGATGCAATCTGCGACAGCGCCGCCTCCGCACGATCGGCATCTTCGGCCCTAACCAGCAGGACGTCCGTGTCGTAGGTCGAGATGACGAAGACCGACACGTTCACTCCGGCCAGCGCGCCGGCGAGTTGTGCAAAGCCGCCCTGACGGCCCTCCAGATCGCCGAGATGCTGGTATGAGGTTCGACTGGCCGCTATGGGCTTGCGGCATCATCTTCCTGCTCGGCTCCGCTCCCTCCGCGCAGCGAGGAACTCTTCACGAACATCCTCACCGCGTACAGGAACAACCCGATCGAAGCGATCGCGGCGCCTACCGCCCTTCCGACGCTTACCAGCCCCATTCCTCCCGAGCCCGGGTTGAACCACCCCAGAATGGCGGGGGCAGCGACGGCGAACGCAACGGCGGCGCAAAGGGACAGAACAGCTCGCCGCCGATACGCCTGCTTGAGCACCGCTGCCGCATTGGGCTTGAACGCCGGATCAACCGGCTGATAGGCCTCATCATCCGGGCCGACGGCCGGAGTGTGCGCGCACAGTGCACGCAGCGCATCGAAACACGACCGAGCCTCGTCTTCCCGCAGGTGAATGGCGGGCTGGATCACGCGGCTGATCTGAGCCGTCACAACCATGAGACGGTTGAGCGTCCGCCCGGAGGGTCTGGCGAGCGTGAGCAACCTCACCTCGTCCAGGAGGAACCGCCGCTTCACAAACAGCCCGCGAAGCGTGAATCCTGTCTCGTCAATCAGTATCGATCCCACGCAGCGGCTGCGCCAGAATGCGATGGCTCCCCATAAACCAAGCCCGAACAACACAATCCCGCAGACGATTGCGACCGGTCCGACGGCGAGTTGCCAGATGCCGACTATCAGAATGAGCGCGATCCCTGCCGGGACAATCGCAATCACCGGACTCATCAGCACGCAGTACACGACGGTGCCCATGTACGCGGATCGCGGTGACTCGAACACCATGGCTTCCGTCGGTGACTCGACACTTGATTCAACCATGACACGATGATCTCTGCCTGCCGGGTGATTCAACGTGCATCCAGCCGGCGGTCAACGCCCAGTCTACTCCAACAGGCGCGAGGTATCGGCGACGGCGCTCAGCGCTTCTCTGGCGCGATCGGCATCGTCGGCCCGCACGAGCAGAACATCCGTGTCGTAGGTCGAGATCACGAAGACCGGCACGTTCGCTTCGGCCAGCGCGCCGGTCAGCTTGGACAGGATGCCGACGAGTGAGAAGTCCAGCGTGCCGGCGATGCGCATGGCGACCCAGCCGCGCTCGGCCTTGACCGGTTTCGGCACGGCTTCCTCGGCGACGACGATGGACAGCTCGCCCTCCGTGCGCGTGATGCTCAGCAGGCTTGACGGCCGCCCGGCCCAGGCCGGGATGGCATCGCGAACATCCAGCCGGCAGATGGCAACCCGGCCGGGAATCCACTCGAGTGCCAGTTGATGCTTCATCATCCCGCCACCTTGATGTTGTAGCCTGCCTGCCGAAGCAGGTCCGAAGCCGTGTCGCGCTGATCGCCCTGGATCTCGATGATGCCATCGATGATCGTTCCACCGGCGGCGCAGGCGGTCTTCAGTCGCTTGAGGAGAGACGGCAGATCTGAGGCGATGGGGTCGAGCCCCCCGATCGTGGTGACCACCTTGCCCCTGCGGCGCTTCGCCCGGCCGATCAGGGCCGTCTGGTCCCCGGGCAGAAGAACACGGCCAGCCGCATCGCGCGGGCAGGTGCACGCATCGAGAGATCGTTCACAGACCGCGCACGTGACCGGCCTCTCCAGCGGCGTTCCGGCAAACAGCCCCGACATGGGGACATGATAGCGATGAGATGATCGGGCGTTTCCGGGGGCCGGCCCCCGGAAACGGCCCGCCCCCCGGAAACAGGACGGCTCGTGACACGAGCAAGCCGGCTCGTCCCCGAGCCCGGGTGCGTGTGATCTTCACGTGCTCGACCTGCGCGGTCGAACGCGGCGTCTCGTTCGGCCGGCACCCGGCCCCCGGAAACGACCCGGCCCCCGGAAACGGCCCGGCCCCCGGAAGTGGCCCGGCTCGCCGCGAAAGATCGCAGCAGCGTCGGGATGGCATGACCGCAAGAGCCCGATCGGACTGCTCTTGATCCGGCGGCGGGCCGATATACAATCGTGCCTTGCACCCTGGGGATTGGTGTAATGGTAGCACGACTGATTCTGGTTCAGTTAGTCGGGGTTCGAGTCCCTGATCCCCAGTTTCCCGCCTGAAGGCACGCCCGGCCGCCCGTCGAGGGCGGTTTTCTTTTGCCCGGCCAGTCCCGGGCGCCAGGGCCATTTCCGGGGGCCGGGTAATTCCGGGGGCCGGTTGGCGGGGGGCGCCTCATCCATTAGCCTGACGCGGTCATGGCAGCGGATATGGAACAGCTTTACGCGCAGCGGCTGAAGCGCTACGTGACGGCGATGCGCAACGGAAAGCCGGACTGCGTGCCCATCCGGCCGTTCGTGGCGGAGTTCACCGCGAAGTACGCCGGCTTCACCTGCCAGGAGGTGACGCACGATTACGAGAAGGCGTTCCTTGCCGCCCGCCGCTGCGCCGGCGACTTCGACTGGGACGCGGTCGTGGGCAACATGGTCTACGTCTGGACCGGCCTGACGGAAGCGATCGGCTTGAAGTACTACGGCGTGCCGGGCCTCGATGTCCCGCCGGACGTCGGCTTCCAGTACAAGGAGCCGCCCGAGGAAGAAGCGCACATGAAGGCCGATGAGTACGATGCGCTCATCGAGGACCCCACGGGCTTCCTTTTCAACATCTGGCTGCCGCGGGTGTCGAAGGATGTCGCGCCGATCGGCTCGCCGAGCACGTATCGCAACAACCTGTCGTTCCTCAAGGGCGGGATGGCGATGCTGAATTACTTCAACGCCTTCCCGAAGCAGGCGGAGCTGTTGCGCCGCGAGTCGGGGACGGTCTCGGCGATTTCCGGCATCCTCAAGGCGCCGTTTGACATCATCGGCGACAAGCTCCGCGGCTTCACCGGCCTGACGATGGACGTCTTCGAGCGTCCGAAGAAGGTGCTGGCGGCCTGCGAGGCGCTGATGCCCCACCTGCTGCACATCGCCCTGGGCGGGGCCGATCCGGAGAAGAACGTGCCGATCGCGATCTGGATGCACCGCGGCTGCGTGCCGTTCATCCGCCCCGAGTGGTTCGATCGCTTCTACTGGTCCACGTTGAAGCCGATCATCGAGGAGATCCATCGCCGCGGGCACCAGGTGCTCTTCTACGCCGAGGGCGCGTGGGGCGCGCATCTCGATTCGTTCGCCGAGCTTCCCGATGGCAGCATCGTTCTGCACGTCGATCGCGATGACATCTTCGCCGTTCACAGGGCGGTCGGGCACAAGTTCGCCCTCAGCGGGGGCGTGCCGAACGTCCTGCTCAGTTGGGGCACCCCGCAGGAGGTGCGCGACTGTTGCAGGAAGATCATCGACGAGGTGGCCCGCGAGGGCGGGTACATCATGGATGCATCCGCCATCATGCAGAACGACACGAGCATCGAGAACGTGAAGGCGATGACGGACTTCACGCGCGAGTACGGCGTGTACTGACGAACCGCACGCCCGGAGCTTTTGTCATGCCGAAACCGAAGGAACCCACCGCGCCGAGCCGTCCGCCGGGCGTGTGCATCCCCTGGGAGGAGAAGCTCAGGGAGCTGCCCGAGATCAAGGGCGATGCGCAGCTTGCGCAGAAGGTATGGGAAGATATCGACGCCCTGGCCTACATGTATATCTGGCATTGCCTCGTCTCGTTCTGATTGGCTGCGAACCCGCGGCTGCGATCAATCATCTCGGACAGGGACAGGCCGGCGCTTCGATCATGAACTTCCCTGACGGCTCTCGGCCAGGGCGCGCGCCGCATCCGCGCCGGTGAGCAGGCTCTCGCCGATGTTGGGCGTGCCGAACAGCGCGATCGGCTTGAATCCCCTCTCCCGCAGCGCCATGTCCACGATGTCCTCGGCCGAGAGGGTCAGCCAGCCGGCACGGCGTGTGAGCGGGAACTCGATCCCACCCACGCCCTCGTAGGCGCGGTAGATGACCTCGGTGCACACGAGCCGATCGGCGGTGAAGAAGTCGAAGTCGAAGTTGTAGAGCTTCCCTTCATGGGCGATCGCGTTGGAGATCGCCCGCGCGATGTCCGGCTCGCCCAGATCGGGGCGGAGAATGGTGATGGCATCGACGGCCAGAGTGTCCTCCAGCGGCCTGAACAGCACGCCGTCCTTGCGCGCCTCGAGCACCCGCCGCGGCTCGATCCACCGCCCGGCCCGCGCCTCGTCGATCACGATCGGCATCGCCTGCCGCGTGGATGGAAGCCCCACATGCAGCGCTGAGTGCGGCCAGTAGCCGGGCAGGAAGAGGTTGCTCAGGGCATCATCGTGCCGGGCGATGATGATGTCGCCGGGGCGCAGCAGCTCGGCGAGGCGCCGCCGGACGGGTTCGGTCAGGCGGTCGGCGTGCCAGGGATTGCGCACATCGGCGATCACCCGCCCGAAGGCTTCCAGGATTCGAAAGAGGCCCTGCTGGACGGCCGAGGCGCGGCGACGTCGCAGGGAGTGCCAGCGATAGCGCAGACGCGCCTTGAGGTATCGATCCACGCCGACGCGCAGAGACTCTTCCGATTCATTGAGAAAGCCGACGATGGCCCCCACCTGCTCATCGCCCGCCAGGCCGTCGATGGCACGGCGATTGTCATCGGCGAAGCGCATCGCCTCGGCCAGGCGCCAGGCGTTGGCGGGTCGCGTCAGCGAGCGGTAGATCATCGTGTACTGCTTGCGCGGGATGCGCCGGCCGGGCTCGGCTTCGTTGAGCTTGCGCTGCACGAGCTTGTGCGTGGCGAATTCCTCGATGAAGCAGCGTGCCGCGCGCACGAGCAGGCAGCCGGCGGTATACCCGATCACGAAGCCGCGAAGCTGCGTCCCTTCATCGATGCCGGCGATGTCACCCTCCGCAATCGGGGTGAGGTCATCGATCGTCTCCAGGAGGCCGGCCCGCGCGGTGAGATAACGGGCAAACCACGCGCGGAGGCGATCATCCTCCTCCGGCGTGTAATAGCCGCGCTCGATGGCGCGGCGGGCATCCTCGCGCACATCCTCCATCGCCTGAAGATGCGTCACCGTCGGCGCCAGGCTCGCAATCGACCGGGCGCTGCGCGTGATGAGCCGATGCACGTCCACGGCGGGTAGGATACCGCCGTCGCGAGCCCGGCGAGGAGTCGGCGGCGGCGATCAGGCCTCGTCGCGGTGGCCGGCGGGCTCGATGTGGATGAGCACATCGACGACGCTGGGCATGGCCACACGCACCGCATCCTTGACCTGGTGCGCCACCTCGTGCGCATCGCAGACCGACATCCGGCCGTCCACCTCGACGTGCATGTCCACCCAGTAGTGCGTGCCGCTCTTGCGGGCCAGGACCTTCTCGACATCCATCACGCCCTCCACCCGCCCGGCGACAGTCCGAACCCGATCGGTGATCTCGGCCGGCTCCACGTCCATGAGCTCCCCCAATGGCGGGCGCATGATGCGGATCGCGTTGTAGAGGATGACGGCGGAGGCGGCGAGGGCGGCCCAGTCGTCGGCCGGCTCGTACCCCGCCCCGCCGATGAGGGCGATGCTGATGCCCACCGCCGCGGCGAGCGAAGTGAGGGCGTCGGAGCGGTGATGCCAGGCGTCGGCGAGCACCGCGCTGCTGGCCGAGTCGCGCGCGATGCGACGGCCGATGCGATAGAGCAGCTCCTTGACGGTGATGATCCCAAACAGCACCCAGAGCGTGTACGCCGCGGGCGCGTGATGCGGCGAGATGATCTCGCGCACCGCCTCGATGGAGATGCCGATCGCCGCTCCGATGAGCATCAGCGCCACCACCAGCGCCGCCAGCGGCTCGGCCTTGCCGTGGCCGTAGGGGTGGTTCTCATCCGGCGGGCGCCGGGCGATGCGCAGCCCGCTCCAGACCACGATGGAGCCGAAGATGTCGGCCATGGACTCGACGGCGTCGGCGATGAGGGCGTAGGAGTGGCCCACAATGCCCGTGACGAGCTTGATGATCGCCAGCGCGCCGTTGATGAACAGACCGGCAAGCGAGAGGCGCAGGCCGCGGGAGTTGTCGAGATCGGTCGACGTCATGGACAGGAGGATTCTACCACCGGGGCTCGAGGCGCGGGTGAAGCCGAACCGCCCCCCGCCGCACGAGTCAATAGGTGCACCGAACGTGATATGCTGAGGCCCGCGAGGCTTATGGCGAATGATCGAGCACGATGATGACAAGCCCCCGCTGGGTGTCCGCGTGGTGCAGATCGGCGACCGGCTGATCATCACGCGGCGCTGGTATTCCCTGTTCCGCATGATGGCCGGCCCGTTCGGGGCTGCGGGGCTCTGGCTGGGCGCGCTGGGGCTGGGATCACCCGCCCCGGCGACGAGGCTCGTCAGCCCGGCGGTCGTGCTGCTGGTCGCCGGTGCACTGGCGACCTACGTCTTTCTCACCGGCATCATCAACCGCACGAGAATCGTGGTGGATCCTTACTTTCTGCAGATCACCGCCGGCCCGCTGCCGTCGCCGGCCATGCGCCGCGTGCGCGCTGCGGCGCTGAAGCGGGTGACATTCCGGAAGAGGACGACGCACGTGTACACGAGCGTGCTTTCCTTCTGCGATATCCGGGGGATCCTCGCCGACGGCTCGGAGATCCTCATCGACCGCATCGAGTGGGCGGAGAGGAAGGCGCGCTGGATCTACGAACGGCTGCGGCGGCATCTTGCCGGTTCGTGAGGTAAGAAAGCCCCGGGACGGGAGTCCCGGGGCTTTGATCGCATTCGTGACGGGTGATTGACGATCCTCGCGGTACGCGGATCGGCTCACTTGGCCTCGGCGGTCATGCGCGCCTTTTCGCTCACCAGGTTCTCCACCACGGACGGATCGGCGAGCGTGGTGGTGTCGCCGAGCTGATCGACGGCGTCCTCGGCGATCTTGCGGAGAATGCGCCGCATGATCTTGCCCGAGCGCGTCTTGGGCAGGCCCGGGGCCCAGTGGATCACGTCCGGCGAAGCGATGGGGCCGATCTCCTTGCGCACGTGGTTGACGAGCTCCTTCTTCAGGGGATCGTCATACTCCTCGCCGGCGTTGAGCGTCACGTAGGCGTAGATGCCCTGCCCCTTGATCGGGTGCGGGAAGCCGACGACCGCGGCCTCGGCGACCTTCGGATGCGAGACGAGCGCGCTCTCGACCTCGGCGGTTCCCATCCGGTGGCCGGAGACGTTGATCACGTCGTCGACGCGGCCGGTGATCCAGTAGTAACCGTCCTCATCGCGCTTGCACCCGTCGCCGGTGAAGTAATAGCCGGGGTACATTTCGAAGTAGATTTCCTCGAAGCGCCGGTGGTCGCCGTAGACGGTGGTCATCTGGCCGGGCCAGGGCTCTTCGATGGCGAGGATGCCGCTGACGCCGTTGCCCTCGATGACCTTGCCGCTCTCCCCGTCCATGACGACGGGCTTGACGCCGAAGTAGGGGAAGGTGGCGCTGCCGGGCTTGAGCGGGGTGCAGCCGGGAAGCGGGGTGATGAGGATGCCGCCCGTCTCCGTCTGCCACCAGGTGTCCACGATCGGGCACTTCTCATGGGCGATGTGCTTGTAGTACCACATCCACGCTTCGGGGTTGATGGGCTCGCCCACCGTGCCCAGCAGCCTCAGACTCGACAGGTCGCGCTTGTCGGGGAACTCGGCGCCGGAGGCCATGAGGGCCCGGATCGCGGTCGGGGCGGTATAGAACTGGGTGACCTGGTACTTGTCCACGACGTCCCAGAAGCGACCGGCGTCCGGGTAGGTCGGGATGCCCTCGAACATGACCGTGATCGCGCCGTTGCAGAGCGGGCCGTAGATGATGTAGCTGTGCCCGGTCACCCAGCCGATGTCGGCGGTGCACCAGTACACATCGCCATCGTGGTAGTCGAAGATGTGCTTGTGGGAGATGGCGGTGAAGACCATGTAGCCGCCGACGTTGTGCTGGACGCCCTTGGGCTTGCCGGTGGAGCCGGAGGTGTAGAGGATGAACAGGGGGTCCCCCGCGTCCATCTCCTCGCAGGGGCAGTCGGCACTTGCCTTGGCCATCTCATCGTCCCAGTGGAAGTCGCGGCCCTCGAAGAAGTCGCAGTTAATGGCGTCGCCGGCTCGCTTCACGACGAAGCACTTCTCGACCTTCATGCCATCCATGCCCGGGTCGGCTTCGGCGATGGCAATCGCATCATCGGCGATCTGCTTGAGGTTGACGGCCTTCTTGCCGCGGAAGGTGCCGTCGGCGGTCACCACGACCTGACAGGTTGAATCCACAATCCGATCGGCCAGGGAATCGGCGCTGAAGCCGGCGAAGACGATCGAGTGGATCGCGCCGATCCGGGCGCAGGCGAGCATGGAGATCGCCAGTTCGGGGATCATCGGCAGGTAGATCGAGACGCGATCGCCTCTCTTGACCCCGTGCTCCTTGAGCACGTTGGCGAACTTGCACACCTCGGCGTGAAGCTGCCGGTAGGTGAGCTTGCGATCCTCGCCGGGCTCGTTGCCTTCCCAGATGATGGCGGTCTGGTCGCCGCGGTCGGCCAGGTGGCGGTCCAGGCAGTTGTAGGTGATGTTGGTCGTCGCCCCTTCAAACCACTTGATCGAAATGGGCCCGCGCTTGATGTCGAAGTTGAAGCTCCGGACCTTGCTCCACTTCCTGAACCAGTGGAACTCCTCGGCGATCTCGCCCCAGAAGCCCTCCGGATCCTCGATCGATCGATCGTACATCTCCTTGTACTGCTCCATCGAGGTGATGTGCGGCCCGCCGACGGAGGCGGAGAATCCAGCGGGCGGCTCGAAGAGACGCTCCTCGGTAACGGTGGGCTGGATCGTCGAACTATCTTGCGTCATTCCGGTCATCAGCGTGCTCCATTGGCAGTCGAAGTACGTGGACGATGTTGAGTGAGTGTCCTCGGAATCAACATCATGATCGAGGCATCGATCCCCATCGATCCCGGGCCGCTTACCGCGCCCGGTCACCCTCCCTTGGGTGGCTGCGTATCTTAGGCATCAAGGACTGAAAACAGGTGTTCCCGCTCACATTTGTCGGGCAGAATCGAGCCAGTTTACAGAGTTTTCGCCGCACCGGGGGCATCATCCTCTTCCTCCGCGGCGCTGACGGGGCCGGAGGCCCTCCCCGTTGGATTCTCATGGGCCCGGATGGGTCAGTACAGCACCTGGAGCTGGGTGCGGAGGAGGATCTGGCCGTCGCGCCCGACATCATCGGCCCGCCAGCCGACGCCGGCGCCGGCCCACATCGCATCCACCGGCTCGAAGGCATAACCCAGATCGATCGTCCACTTCAGCGCATGCCGGGCCCAGAACCGGTTGACGCCCGCCGTCAGAATCATCAGTTCGTCACTGACCAAACCCGCGCCGTCCAGATCACCGTATTCCAGCCGCGCGATCGCCTCCCAGCCCTCGCTCAGGAAGCAGCCGCCCTGGACGAGCACGCCCCACTCGTCACGCTCGGCAGTCGAGTTCTCGAAACGGGTGGCGATGAAGGCGGCAAAGAGATTCGCCCCGCCCAGTTCCGCGGAGGCGTCGATCGTCCACTGCAGGATGTCGTTCTCATCGTCGCTCGTGCCGTACTCGCCTCGCTGGGCGTGGAGGGCCGCCCCGAGCCGCAGTTGCGGCTCCTCCCCCACCCAACTTTCCCAGTCCGGGCAGGAGGCCCATTGACCCTCCAGCAGCACCTCGCCGCGCAGCGTCACCGCCCACTCGTTGGAAAGCTGCCAGGGCAGCGCGCCCGTGGTCGAGTCCGGCCCGGACGACCAGGGTGTGAACCACGTCCCCCCGCCGTCGGTCAGCGCGGCCTTCAACCGCAACGATTCCGATTGCCGGATCAGCGCCACGCCCTGCGCGGCCAGCCCGCCGTAACGCGCGTTCAGCAGCGAGCGGTCCGCGAACTGCTGGAACCCCTCGAAGACGAGCCATTCCTTCCACACGGGGAGTTTGAACTGGCCGACCTGCACGCTCCAGCCTTCGCCCAGGTCCTTCGTGATGGATGCATCGATCAGCACCGACCGGCCGCTGCCGGTCCACCCGGCCCAGACGACGTATTGCCACGTCGGATCGATCACGTGGCCGAGGAAGCCGAACCGCGTGCGGGTATTCTCGAACCCCCACCGGGTGGAATCACCCTCGCCGACAGCATCCTGATGATTGAAGACGAAGCGCGTCTGCACCTGCCCGAGGAGACTGAGGCGGAAATTGCCATCGGCGCTGGCCAGGAAGAAATGCCCGTCGTGACCGGCGCAGAGGCTGCCGTCCTGGAGGCTGGCGCGCCCATCCGCATCGGCCAGGACATCCCGCGCCAGAGCCTGGATCTCCTCGGCCCGCCGCCGGGTGAGCCAGCGGGCCGGGTCGGCGGCGGCCCGCAGCGCCTCCACCTCGGCCTCCAGGCCGACCAGGCGCCGTTCCAGGGCCTGCTCGGCGGCGGCGGAATCGCCCGCCGCAGCCGCGCCGGAGGCGGTGAGAAACAGGGCCGCAGCGGCCGTGGCGATCCAGGAACATCCTTCCATCGGTGCCTTCTCTCCGCGCTGCAGCCGCGCCGGCCCGTCGGCTGTGTACACCCAACAGCGCAGCGACCGGGCGGGGCCGAGATTATAGAGTCCAATATCCAATTATCTATCCCTTCCCGGCAGGTATCGATGGGCCTCGCAGGATCGGCAATCGATTGAAACCGCCGCAGGTCGGTGTCATGATGGCATTCTGCGCCGGTGCCGGGCATTGCAGCGCCTCCCGCCGGGCAGAGCTGCCTCAGCGCCTGGCGGGTCGACCGGACCGACCCCGGCTCCCCACGGCCTCGGGCAGAGCTTTCTCTGGGAGCCGCTGGCCTCTTGGTAAGGAGTCATCGTTTGAATTCTCCGGATCAGCAGCTTGCGATCGCAGCCGCCAGGGCGCTGGAGCTGGGCAACCTCGAGCAGGCCGAAGCCGTCTGTGAGCAGATGCTGTCCCGAAGCAAGAAGAACCCGGCGGCCCTGTATCTGATGGGGTGCACGCTCTACGCCCAACACCGGCGCGATGAGGCGGTGGCCTATCTGGAACGATGCGTGCGGCTGGACCCGAAGAACCCGATCGCGCACTTCCGGCTCGGGGAGGTGCACACGGCCAACGGGAACTACACCGCCGCCCTGAGCCGCTTCGACAAGGCCCAGAAGCTGGAGCCGCAATCCACGAATCCCGTCTGCGGCAAGGCGGAGGTTTTCGATCGCAGGCGGGAGCACAAACGGGTGCAAGCGCTGCTGGAGCCGTATGTCGCCTCTGGGCGCGAAGACGCGACCATGGCCCGCCTCTATGCCCGGGCCCTGCAGCAGGCCGGGCGCACCGAGGAAGCCATCAGCCTCCTGCGGCGGCACATCGAGAACCCCTCGGACCCGCCGCGGCGCCGACGGGAATTGGCCTTCCTGCTGGGCAAGATGCACGAGGGCCGCGGGGAGTATGACCTGGCCTTCGCCGCCTACCAGAGCGCCCACGCCGCCTTTGGCGACCCGTACGATCCGGAGGCCTACCGCCGGCGCATCGATGAGCTGATCGAGGTCTTCAGCGGGGAGAATCTGGCACAGTTCGCCCAGGCGACCGTCGAGCTGGATCTGCCCGTTTTCATCGTGGGCATGCCGCGCTGCGGATCCACCCTCGTGGAGCGCATCATCGACGCGCATCCCCTGGCGTACGGGGCCGGCGAGATCCCCGAAATGAGCCGACTCGTCCGGTCCCTGTCCCTGATGATCGGCTCCACGCTGCCGTATCCGCAATGCGTGCGCGACATGAAGCCTCCCGATGCGGATCGGGCGGCGAGTTCCTATGTCGACAGGGTGAAGAGGATCGGCGGCGAAGCGGAGCGCGTGGCGGACAAGTTCCTGTCCAGCTTCGAGCACCTGGGCCTCATTTCACTCATCCTGCCCCGCGCAAGGGTGATCCACTGCCGACGCAATCCGCTGGATACCTGTCTCTCCTGCTTCGGCGAAGCGCTGCACCCCTCCGGCCACCGCTTCACATCGAACCTGGAGCATCTCGGCCTGCACTACCGCCAGTACGAACGGCTCATGAATCACTGGAAGAACGTGCTGAACATCAGCATGCTGGAGGTGCGCTACGAAGATCTCATCGCCGATCAGGAGGGCGTAAGCCGCAAGATGATCGCCTTCGTGGACCTGCCCTGGGATGAGCGCTGCCTGCGCTACTATGAGTCGAAGCGCGAGGTGATGACGCTCAGCCGCGAACAGGTGAACAAGCCCATCTACAAGAGCTCGGTCAACCGGGCCGAACGGTTCGGTCATCACCTGGAACCGCTGAAGCGGGCTCTGGCCGGCGAGTGACAAGCCGCCCCGTCCGAGCGGGCGAGGACCGGCGGGCGAACGACACGGCAGGGCCCACGCCCCATAGCCTCTGGGCAACCGAATATATTGCGAACAGATGTCGCCCATCCACACCCCGGCATGAATCATGGGTGTAATTGCGAAAATATGACTTGGCGCTGTCGAAGAATCGGCATACGCTGATGGGTGATCAGGCACTCTGATGCCGGCCTGAGGGCGGGGGAAGGTCGGCGCGACATGACTTCGCCTGCTGAGCGATCTTCGGCAGGCGGATGTCCGTGTTGCGTGCCGGGAAATCGAGTGCGGTTCGCCGCCACTCGGGCGCGGCCGCGAATCGGGTCAAGAAGAGAGAGACGCATCACGTGGACCGACACCCGTCCCCGAGAAGGACGGAGTTTTGGGTTGTGCCAATCAGAACCGCTAACACCCAACAAGGAGGAAACGAAAATGAGATGTGCACTTGTGGCGCTGGCCGCCGGGACAGTGACGCTCGGCGCGACCACTGCCGGTGCTGCCGTCATCTACGAGGATGAGCCCAGCTTCCTGGCCAATATCCAGGCCGGCTACTACCTCGAGGACTTCAACGGCTATGTATACGGCGGGTACACCGAGTACACGCTGTACCTCGAGGCCAACGGCTGGGCCTACACCATCTCGGCTGAGGGCGGGGCCAACTCGTTCCTGTGGTCCGGCGATGGGAACATGTCCACCAACAGCGCCCTCGACTGGCTCCGCGTGGACTTCGATCCTGCTGCCGAAAACGGGCTCCCCACCGCCATCGGCGGCTGGTTCTTCGCCGGTGACATCAGCGGGTATTACATCCCAGGCACGGTCGTCATCGACATGAGCGATGGCACCCACTACGAGTTCGACCCGGTCAACGACACGGACTTTAGGGGGTTCACGACCGACGAGCCGATCTCGTGGATGACCATCGACTGCCCGGAGAGCGGTGTCAACGCCTGGTCCACGATGGACCACTTCTACGTCGGCGCCGTTCCCGCCCCTGGCGTGCTGGCCCTGCTCGGCCTGGCCGCACTCGCCCGATCACGTCGCCGCTGACACGAAACCCTTGCTTGAACCACCATTTGCTTCTGCAGTCGAACCAGACCGGCCCGCTCCACGCGGGCCGGTTCCCTTTTCCCAATCGGCCGCGGCCTCCGGCGCGCCTCCGCACGGTGGCTTCTTCTCCCCATGCGGACGCCGCGATAAACTCCCTGACTCGGCCGATGAAGAGCATGAGCCGGCGACCTTTCGACACAATGCCGGTCGGACCCGCACGCGGCGAGGGAAGGAGGCGCCAGACGATGAAGGCCCGACAGGGTGGAACCCGCCGACGCCGAAGCCAGCAGACGCTGGCCCGGGAAGATCTGCAGGCGGCGCTGTCGGCCTTCCGAAAGAACAACATGTACGCCGCGGAGGCCGCCTGCCTGCGGGTGCTGCAGCGCGACCGGAAGAACGTCGATGCCCTGCACCTGATGGCCGAGATCATGGAGGTCCATGAGCGGATCGACGCGGCGGTGTCCTACTACCGCAAATGCCTGGCCCACCGGCCGCGTGAGGCGAGCCTGTACGTCGCCCTGGCGCACCTGAGCCTCCGGCAGGGCCGCACCGACGACGCCCTGGCCGAGCTGGACAAGGCCCTGACCCTCAAGCCCGACCTCGCCGCCGCCGTCATCGATAAGGCCTTCGTCTACGATCGGCTCGGGCAGTACGACGCGGCCCGCGCGCTGCTGGAGCACCTGGCGGTCCCGGACGAGCTGCGCCCCTACCTGGCGCTATGCCACTGCACGATCGCGCATAACGACCGCCACTACGAAAAGGCCGTCGAGCTCGCCGACACATATGTGCGCGATGAACGCGTCAACGCGAAGACGCGGGTGGAGCTGGCGTTCCTGCGCGGCCGGGCCTTTGACAAGCTCGGCGATGCGCAGCGCGCGATGGAATCATGGACGCTGGCCAATCAGTTGATGCGACGGCCGTTTGACCCGCCGTCCTACCGCCGGGACATCGACGAGGTGATCCGCTTCTTCAGCCGGAACATGTTTGATGCGCTGCCCCGATCGACCAGCGCCTCGGAGGTGCCCGTGTTCATTGCGGGGATGCCGCGGTCCGGCACGACCCTCACCGAACAGATCATCGACGCCCACCCGAAGGGATTCGGGGCCGGTGAGCTGAAGGACATCGAGTTGGTCCGCAACAATCTGCAGGATCATCTGCCGGTTCCGGATCCCTATCCGCGGGGCCTGTGTCATCTGACGAAGGAGAAGGCCGACGAGCTGGCCGCCGCGTACCTTCAGCGCCTCGACGAGCTCAGCGCAGGCGCCGCCGATCGCGTGGTCAACAAGAGTCTGGAGAACCCGCGCAATCTCGGTCTGATCGCCCTGCTCTTTCCGCGGGCGCGGGTCATCTACTGCCGGCGCGATCCCGCGGACAACTGTCTTTCCATCTTCATGAACCGGTTCAACCCTGCCAAGCATGCCTACGCGACCGACCTGCGGAACATCGGTTTCGTCTACCGCCAGTCCGAGCGCCTCCTGGATCACTGGAAGGGCGTGCTCGGTCTTCCGATCCTCGAGGTGCGCTACGAGGATCTGGTCGCCAATCAGGAGCAGGTGAGCCGGCGGATCATCGAGTTCTGCGGCCTGGAATGGGATGATCGATGCCTGCGCTTTCACGAATCGGAGCGGGCCGTGATGACGCTCAGCTATCACCAGGTATCCAGGCCCATATATCAATCGGCCGTCGCCCGTTACCGAAAATACGAAGCGCACCTGGGGCCCCTGCTGGAGGCGCTGCGCGAGGAAGCTTGATCGCTGCGGTCTTCCCGGCCATCCCCCGGTGCCCCGCCGGCGCCCTCTCGCCACCGCCAGGCCGATTCACATCTCGGCATGAATGAATGTAAGATGATTGTCCAGCACGGCGAGACACCTTTCCGCGGCGCCCGGCGACCAGCGTGTCCCCAATAGGCAAGAGTCCTGTATTCCGCGCATCCGCCGCCTGACAAAACCACATCAGCTTCGGGACATCAGAATCTATGAATGCGGCACGACATCCGGCGACCGGAATTAACAAAACCGGCCCGTTACGATTCCTGCCATCGGTATAACTGAATCTCGCTGAGATCGCTCCATTCGGGCAAACAGGACTTGTCGCGCCGCGAAGGTCGGCTTACCTTGACGGTGGATCGGTGCTGGGATAGTCCGCCCGCAGGGAGATGGAGCGCGCTTCTGCACGTCGCTCCGCTGTCTGAAGGTGCCGAAGCCGGTGGCGCGCCGGAAGGCGTGCGTGCCGGAACGAATCCCGCCCATCCACTCCGCGTCATGCCGGTTGTGGGCTCCCTCCGGAGGGACGTGATGAAAGACGCATACGACCCGTCGGGCGTTCCGGCAGGTCGAATCGGAAGAGAGAGGCACAATAGAGGTTCTCACGCGCCGGTCCACGAGGAGCGGCGCTACGGGTTGTGCCGACCCATCCACTTAGGAGGAAATAGAAAATGAGAACGACACTCTTGGCGCTTGCCGCAGGCAGCGTCACCCTCGCGGCCTCGGCCGCAGGCGCCGCCGTCATTTACGAGGATGAGGCGGGCTTCCAAGCCAACATTCAGGCCGGTTACTACCTCGAGGACTTCAACGGCTACGTGTACGGCGGGTACACGGAGTACACCCTGGACCTCAGCCAGAACGGCTGGGCCTACACCATCTCGGCCGAGGGCGGCGCCAACTCGTACCTGTGGTCCGGCGATGGCAACATGTCCACCGAAAGTGCCCTCGACTGGCTGCGCGTGGATTTCACCGGCGACCCCGTCACCGCCGTCGGCGGATGGTTCTTTGCCGGCGACATCGACGGGTACTACATACCCGGCCCAATGGTCATTGACCTCAGTGACGGCACCCATTACGAGTTCGATCCGGCCAACGGCCAGGACTTCAGGGGATTCACAACCGACACGCCGATTTCATGGATGACCATCGAAGCCCCGGACGGCGCGGGCGTTGCATGGCCCACGATGGACCACTTCTACGTCGGCTCCGCCGTTCCGGGTCCCGGCGCCCTGGCCCTGCTGGGCCTGGCCGGGCTCGCCGCGACGCGCCGCCGCCACTGATTCCATTTGCTCAACCACCCCGCTACAGCAGTTGAACCGAACCGAACCGGCCCGCATCACGCGGGCCGGTTTCTTTCTTCTCGTTGTCGTTCCACCGGCGGCGGCGAGAAAGAGACGGCGACTATCGGCTACGCCGGCCGCGGCGACCCTTCTTGTAGCCCTTGCGCTTGCCCTTCATCTCCGCCTGGGAGGCGGCGCCGCGACGCCGACTGGTCGGCGGTTCGACGGTGGTGCGCGCCGGCAGCGCGGTGAGCAGAAGGTCCAGATGCCGCGAGGCAAGATCGACATTGACGATCTGCACGGTCACGATGTCGCCGATCCCCAGCGATGCCCCGCTGCGCTGGGCCAGAAGCCGTCCCGTCGATTCCTCGGCCCGCCAGCGGTCGGGCCGCCCGTCCGGCGCAGGCACGTCCGCCATCTTCACCATGCCTTCCACGAGGAAGCGCTCGATGGAGACGAAGACGCCGGCGCCGGTCACGCCCGTCACCACCCCGGGAAACTCATCGCCCAGGTGGTGCTCCTTGAGGAACTGCATGACGAGGAAATCGCGCAGCGTCCGCTCGGCGTCCTCCGCCTCCTGCTCGGTGTCGCTGCAATGCCGGCCCAAGCCGATCAGCACACCCTCGTCCGGCACGCGGTTGTCATCGATGAGCCGCTTTCCCAACGTCAGTCGCTTGCGCCCGCCGGGCACGGAGCGGCCGTTGTCGGTCGCCTCCAGATACGCCGCCACCGCGCGGTGCAGGGTGAGATCCGGATAGCGGCGGATGGGACTGGTGAAGTGGGCGTAATGATCGCTCGCCAGGGCGAAGTGGCCGATCATCGCCGGGCTGTAGGTGGCCTTGGCCAGCGTGCGGAGGACGGCGAAATGAATCGCCCGCGCCGCCGGCGTCGTCCGCGTGGCCTCCAGAAGCTGCTGCAGATCGTGGCGGGTGGGCTGATCGGGCAGATGCTGTTGCGCCGCCCGGGCGTACATGCGCAGCTCCTGCATGTCCCCGAAGCTGGGATCGGGGTGAATGCGGCGCAGGATCGGCACGCCCAGCGAATCGAACGTGCGGGCCAGCGCCTCGTTCGCCTCCACCATGAACATCTCGATGATCGTGTGCGTGAAGGCATCGTCCTCGGGCACCGCGTCGATCACGTGGCCGTCATCATCGAACACGAGTTCGACCTCGGGCAGGGCAAGCACGATCATCCCATCGCGCAGACGACGCTTCTGGAGAATCCGCGCCAGGCGATCACTCAGCCGCAGGGCCTCGACCAGTTCGTCCGTGTAGGCCGGATCGGTGATCGCGTGCTTACGCGCCTCGGGCTGGTTGCCGTCGATGAGCGCCTGCGCCTCGAGGTAGGTGAGACGCTTTCTCGACTTGATGAGCGTGGCGGCGAGACGCTGGGAGAGGACCTTCCCGCGGCCGTCGAAGGTGATGAAGACGGATTTGGTGAAGCGCCGGACGCCCTCCTGGAGTGAGCAGACGCCGTTGGAGAGCGTCTCCGGCAGCATCGGAATCACCAGCCGGGGCAGGTAAACGCTGTTGCCGCGGGCCTGGGCCTCTTCGTTGAGCGCGCTGCGGGGCGAAACGAACTGCGCCACGTCGGCGATGTGCACGCCGAGGATCCACTCATCCTCGCCTGCGTCGTAGCGGATCGAGATGGCATCATCGAAGTCCTTGGCGTCGGGCGGATCGATGGTGAAGATGAACTGATCGGTAAGATCTTCGCGGGCCGGCGGCGCGGGCTTGACGTGCTCATCGAAATCCCGCCCCGCCTTCTGCGCTTCGCGCAGCGCCTCATCGGAGAAATCGGTGCGCAGGCCGTGGGCCTCGATGACGGCCTGGGTTTCGACATCGGGCCGGCCCGCCTCGCCGAGCACGCGCATAATGACGCCCTCGGCGTGATACTCCTCCTCCGGGTAATGCAGCAGCTCGATAACGACCTTGTCGCCCGCCTTGGCGTTCTTGGCGTGCGGGTCGCGGATGAGCACGGGATCGTAGAGCGAGCGGCCATCGGGCTTGACGAACCAGCTTCCGCCGCGCCTGATGAGCACGCCGACGAACTGGTCCTGCCCGCGATCAATGACCTCGAGGATGCGACCCACGACCTCGCTGCGGCCCGGGCGGGTCTTGGCGCGCCACGCCTGGCGCACGACCTCGGCCCGAACGAGGTCGCCGCTGATGGCATCGCGCACCGAGCCGCGCGGCACAAACAGATCGCCCTCCCGGTAGGGCTGCTCGGGCCGCACGAAGCCGAAGCCGCGGGCGTTGAGCCGGAAGCGGCCGACAATCTGCTCGGGCATGGGCGGCAGGCGGAGGCGGCCGGCGCTTTCGATGACGATCTTCTCTTCTTCCACGAGCTGCTCGATGGCGTGTTGGAAGAGATCGCGGTCATCGGCCTCGATGCGCATGTCCGAGGCGATGGCCCTGGCCGAGGCCGGCTCGTAGGCGGCGTGGGCCAGGTGTTCAAGAATGCGATGGGTGAATCGCAGAGGCATATCGGTCGCGCCCTCGCCTCGGCGCATCGCCTTACGGCGCGCCGGCGGCGGGGCACTCTACTCCATCAGAAGGGTAATTGACAGGGGTGACGAACGGGCCATGACGACCGGGCCCTCCTCAGGAGGATCCGGCGGCGGCCTTTGTGTCGGGTTTGGGCGTTGATTTCTTCTCGCCGTTGGACGTCGCGGCCGACGCGGCGTCCTTCTTTTTTCCGCTCGCGTCTCCGGCGGCCTTCTTCTCGGCGTCGGCGGCCTTGCGGTAGGAATCGCTGCGGTAATCGGTCTGGTAGAAGCCGCTGCCCCGGAAGAGGACGCCGGCGCCGGTGCCCACGAGCCGGCGCAGCGCCAGTTTGCCGCAGCGCGGGCACTTGCGCTTCACCGGATCGGTCATCTGCTGAAACAGCTCGAAAGTGTGCTCGCAGTCGTCACAGACGTAGTCATAGGTGGGCATCGCGGCTCACTCCTGCTCGTCGTCATCATCCGGCGTCGCCGCGACTGCGACCGAGGCCGGCCTCAGAATCAGGGTGTCGATGGCGTAGCCGACCTGGAGGATGGAGACGATCGTGTTGGGCGCATGCTCGCCGGTCGGCTGGCGCAGCACCGCCTTGTGCTCGTTGGGATCGAACTCATCTCCGATCTCCGGGGCGATCACGCGCACGCCCTGCCGCTCCAGGGCCTTGCCGAGTTCTTCGCGGACGATGCGCACGCCGTCGAAGAGTTGCTCGACGGTGATCTGATCGGCATCCTGGCTGAGGGCCAGATCAAAGTGATCGAGGGCGGGCAGGAGCGATCGCACAACGCTTCCCACGCCGTCACGGAGGGCGCGGACCTCGTTTTCCTGAGCGCGGCGCTGGTAGTTGGCGTAGTCGGCCAGGGCCCGCTGTCGGGCGGCGATCGCCTCGTCACGCTCCGCCTGGAGCTGGCCCACCAACTGCAGCCCCTCCTCGGACAGCTCGACCTCCTCGATCTCGGCGGCTTCGGCTGCCCGGTCGGGCGCCTCTTCCTTCGGCGGGTCGGCGGCGCTGGTTTTTCTCTTCCGCTTGGACATCCTCTTCGATCCGGTAGGCAACAGTGATGATCGGCATTCAGCCGCCGGTCATCGCGTCTCTGATCTTGTTCCAGAACGAGGGCTTCTCCCCATTGCTTACGTCAAGCTCCTCCATCTCGGCATACTGCTCCAGCAGTCGGCGCTGCTCGTCGTTGAGCCGCTTGGGAACGACGAGTTGGACAATGACCACCAGGTCGCCGCGCTCGCCGCTGCGGAGGTTGGGCAGGCCCTGGTCGTCGATGCGGAACATGGCCCCGTGCTGGCTGCCGGCGGGGATCTTCAGCGAGGTCGTGCCGTCCAGAGTCGGAATCTCCACCATCGCGCCGAGCGCCAACTGGGAGAAGGCGACGGGGACCGCCAGGAGCAGGTGATCGCCATCACGTTCGAAGCGCTTATGGCGCCGGACGCGAACCACCACGTGCAGGTCGCCGCGAATGCCCTGCCCGCCGGGGCTGATTTCCGCCGGCGGCGGCTCGCCCTCGCCGGCCACGCGGACCGCCTGACCGCTCTGCACGCCGGCGGGAATCTTCACGCTCAGGCGGCGCTTCACCGAAACGCGGCCCGCACCACGGCAGTCGGGACACTTGTCGACGATGACCGTCCCGCGTCCGCGGCAGTGCGGACAGGTGGTGACCATGCGGAACATGCCGCCCAGGCCGGTCTGGGCGACCTGCCCGTTGCCGCCGCAGGTGCTGCACGGGACGGGCTTGGATCCTTCCTTCGCGCCGGTGCCCCGGCATCGCTGGCAGAGGTCCATCCGCTTGAATTCCACATCGCGTTCGGCGCCCGTGAGCACCTCGTCAAGCGTGAGCTCGACCTCGGTCTCCAGGTCGTAGCCGCGGGGAACGCCGCCCCGCTGCCGCCCGCGGCCGCGCGCCGGCCCCCCGCCGAACGCGCCGCCGAAGATGTCATCGAACATCGAGAAGATGTCCTCGACGTTCATGGAGCGGAAGTCATGGCCGGGAGTTGAACGCAAGCCGGCATGCCCGAAGCGGTCGTAGGCGGCTCGCTTCTCGCGATCGGAGAGCACCTCGTAGGCCTCGGCGCACTCCTTGAATTGCGTCTCCGCCTCCGCGTCGCCGGGGTTCCGGTCGGGGTGATACTTCATCGCCAGGCGCCGGTAGGAGCGCTTGATGTCCTCGATCGCCGCATCGCGGGTAACGCCGAGCACTTCGTAATAGTCGCGGGTCGTGGGCACGTTGGTCAGGCGATCAGAAAAGACAATTCACCACAGAGGCACAGAGACACAGAGGCAACGAGAAAAGGAATGGCGGAGAGCGAGGCAGGTGTGATGCGGCAAGGTCATCGTTCTCTCTTCAAGCCGATCTCTCTCTTGTTGTTCTCCGCGGCCCTCTGCGCCCTCCGCGTTTCAAATCCCAATCCGGACAGCGCGAAGGGCCGAGTGGAGGCGGTCGAGGCGCCACCCGCACTCGGCCCTTGCGCCAGCGGTGCTGATATCAGCTCACGGCGTCCTCGATGGGCTCCTCGTCGTCCTTTAACTCGGTCACCACGACATTGGTGGTGAGCATAAGGCCGGCCACGGAAGCGGCGTGTTGCAGGGCGGTGCGGATGACCAGGGCCGGGTCGATGATGCCGGCCTTGACGAGATCCTCGTGCTGGCCGGTGGCGGCGTTGAAGCCGAAGCCGCCCTTGCCGGCCTTGATCTTCTCGACGACGACGTCGCCGTCGGTGCCGGCGTTGGAGGCGATGTGCCAGGCGGGCGCCTCCAGGGCCTTGGCGACGATGTCGAAGCCGAGCTTCTCATCGCCCTTGGCCTTCCTGCGGCCATCAAGAACGGCATCAATAGCCCGCAGGCAGGCCACGCCTCCGCCGGGCACGTACCCTTCCTTCGCCGCAGCCCGCGTGGCGTTCAGCGCATCCTCGACGCGATCCTTGCGCTCCTTCATGGCCGTCTCGGTCGGTGCGCCGACGCTGAGAATCGCCACTCCGCCGGTCAGCTTCGCCAGGCGCTCCTGGAGCTTCTCACGGTCGTAGTCACTGGTGGTGCGCTCGATCTGGGCCTTGATCTGGTTGGCCCTCGCGTTGATGTCGGCCTTCTTGCCGGCGCCGCGGATGATTGTCGTGTCATCCTTGGTGATGATGATCTTCTTGGCGCTGCCCAACTCGGTGAGCTCGATGTCCTCGAGGTTGCGGCCGAGATCCTCGGAGAAGAAGGTCCCGCCGGTGAGGACGGCGATGTCGCCGAGCACGGCCTTGCGCCGGTCGCCGAAGCCCGGGGCCTTGACGGCACAGACCTTCAGCACCCCGCGCAGGCGGTTGACGACGAGGGCGGCCAGGGCCTCGTTCTCGACGTCCTCGGCGATGATGAGCAGCGGCTTGCCGCCGGTGGCGATCTTGTTGAGCAGGGGCAGGAAGTCGGCGAGGTTGGCGATCTTCTTCTCGTGGATGAGGATGATCGCATCCTCGAGCACGCACTCGGCGGTCTTGGGATCGGTCATGAAGTAGGGGCTGAGGAAGCCCTTGTCGAAGGCCATGCCCTCGACGTATTCCAGGGTGGTCTCGGCGGTCTTGCCTTCCTCGACCTCGACCACGCCTTCATGGCCGACCTTGTCGATGGCCTCGGCGATGAGCCGTCCGATCTCCGCATCATGGTTGGCGCTGACGGTGGCGACTTTCTGATAGTCCTCGCGGCCCTTGCACTTGGCGGCCATCTGCTCGAGGGCGTCGCCGGCCACCTTCGCCGCGTCGTTGATGCCCCTCTGCACGGCCATCGCATTGGCGCCGACGGCAACGTGCCGCAGGCCCGCGGTGAAGATCCCCTGGGCGAGGACGGTGGCGCAGGTCGTGCCGTCGCCGGCCACGTCGGCCGTCTTCTTGGCCACCTGGTTGATCATCTTGGCGCCCATGTTCTCGAAGGGCTGCTTCAATTCGATCTCCTTGGCCACCGACACGCCGTCCTTGGTGACCGAGGGGCCGCCGAAGGACTTCTGCACCACGACGTTGCGCCCGGTGGGGCCCATGGTGAGGGCGACGGCCCGGGAAAGCTGCTCCACGCCGCGCTTGAACTCGGTCTGGGCGGCGGAATCGAATTTCATCTGTTTGGTGGACATGGCACTTGGCTCTTGGCGGTTGGTTGTTGGTTGTTGGTTGTTGCTGATTCCGGGGGCCGACCGCAGGGAGCGAGGAAGAGCCGGGTCGCCGCGTGCCGGCCCGTACCGTCCTCCCGCTGGTCGTCAGGTGCGGCTTCTCAGCCCTCGATCACGCCGAGCAGTTCGCTCTCGCGGACGATGAGATGCTTGACGTTCTTGATCTCGATTTCGGTTCCGGAGTATTTGCCGAAGACGACGGTGTCGCCCTTCTTGACGGCGGGGCGGACGCGCTCGCCGTTGTCCAGCAGCTTGCCCGGCCCGAGGGCGACGACCTTGCCCTGCATGGGCTTCTCCTTGGCCGACTCGGGCAGGTAAATGCCCGCGGTGGTCTTCTTCTCGGCCTCCAGGGGCTTGATGAGGATGCGATCTTCAAGAGGTTTGACGGCCATTGTTGGTTATCTCCAGTAGGAAGCTATCGCCAGGCGATTTCAGCTTTCAGTTTTCAGCCTTCGGCGTTTCTCAGAATCCCATTCCGCCCATGCCGGGCATCCCGCCGCCCATGCCGCCCATGCCGCCCATGCCATCCATGCCGGGCCCGCCGCCCATGCCGGGCCCGCCGGGCGCCTCATTCTCGTCCTTGGGCGCTTCGGTCACGATGCAATCGGTGGTCAGCAGCAGGCCGGCGACGGAGGCGCCGTTCTGAAGGGCGGTGCGATCCACCTTGGCCGGTGTGATCACGCCGTCCTCGTAGAGATCGGCGTACTTCATCGTGAGGGCGTTGAAGCCGAAGGCGCCTTTGCCCTCGGTGACATGGGCCACGACGACCGTGCCCTTCTCGCCGGCGTTGTCGGCGATGGTGCGCAGGGGCACGGACAGCGCTTCGGCGACGATGTCCACGCCGAACTTCTCATCGCCCTTGCAGTTCTTCCGCGCCTTCTCCAGGGCGCCGATGGAGCGGATGAAGCTCACCCCTCCACCAGGAACGATGCCTTCCTCGACCGCGGCTCGCGTGGCGTGGAGGGCGTCCTCGACGCGGGCCTTCTTCTCCTTGAGCTCGGCCTCGCTGCCGGCCCCGACGTGGATCTGGGCCACGCCACCGGCCAGCTTGGCCAGGCGCTCCTGGAGCTTCTCGCGGTCGTAATCAGAGTCGGTGTTCTCGATCTCGCGCCGGATCTGGGCGATGCGTGCCTGGATGTCCTTGGTGGAGCCGGCACCTTCGATGATCGTGCAGTTGTCGGAGTCGATGTCGACCTTCTTGGCCTGGCCGAGCTGGCCGAGGGTGATCTTGTCCAGCTCGACGCCGAGATCCTTCATGATCGGCTCGGCGCCGGTGAGGACGGCGATGTCGCCGAGCATGGCCTTGCGGCGATCGCCGTACCCGGGCGCCTTGACCGCCGCGACCTGAAGCACGCCGCGAAGCTTGTTGATCACGAGCGTGCTCAGCGCCTCGCCGGTAATGTCCTCGGCGATGATGAGCAGCGGCTTCTTCGCGCCCATCACCTTCTCGAGAAACGGGACGAGCTTCTGCACCGAGTCGATCTTGTCCTCGTGGATGAGGACGAGCGGCTTGTCCAGCTCGACGGTCATCTCGTCGGCGTTGGTGATGAAATTGGGGCTGAGGTAGCCGCGGTCGAACTGCATGCCCTCGACCACGTCAACGTAGGTCTCCAGGCTCTTGCCCTCCTCGACGGTGATCACGCCGTCCTTGCCGACCTTGTTGAAGGCCTCGGCCATGATCTTGCCCACGGTGGCGTCGTTGTTGGCGCTGATGGTGGCGACGGCGGCGATGTTGTCGGCCACGGGCCTG
>Ga0272441_10002226_pt1 | contig 39770 bp, 17 predicted proteins | sample SSMProp6N_FD_193582 | JGI IMG/M metagenome (GOLD analysis project Ga0272441, IMG submission 193582) | Marine sediment archaeal communities from Little Sippewissett salt marsh, Falmouth, MA, United States - SSM-Prop-6N | ecosystem: Environmental > Aquatic > Marine > Wetlands > Sediment ... | reverse complement strand
TCCAAGTGCTGCTGAGTATATCTGAAACTGCGAAGAAGAAGGGAGAGAATTTCATTCAACTTTTAGAGAAAAGATTTGGTATGCCCTCACGAACAGCCCGATAAACTTCCAAAACGTGAGATGTTACTAAAAATGTATAGTGGGCCTTTCGGTTGTGAACAACGTTCACAACCTCGATGCTGAACATTTCTTACACCACCTTCTTAGAACTCGAAATCTTCACCACAAAGGGATTCGAACCCTTGGGTTCCAACTCATACAACTCAACTCGGCGATGGTGTGTTGGGACCACATGTAATCGAGGTACAATTCCCATCGATACTCGATTTCATGCAAGGGTTCTGAATCACTTTAGGGCTCACGCTAAATAAATAAAAATGTATAGTGGGCCCAAAGGGATTCGAACCCTTGGCCGACAGGTTATGAGCCTGTCGCTCTACCACTAAGCTATGGGCCCAGCTTGAGTTGCTTGCTGATGCTGCGCTGGGCCCTAGTTCTCAACATTTCTTAAATGTTGGGTTCTGTCCCTGAAATCTTGAAAGCTATGGGCCCAATCCATGCGATCTTGCGTTTGGGCGGGCTCCGGCCATCCAAATCCCTCACATGTTGGGTTTCGTCCCAGGAATCTTGACGACCGTATGCCCGGATATCCTGCGGGTAGGCGGAATTCCTCTAAATATTTTATGAAAGGACCCATCACCCCAATTCCATACAACAGTTACCTAAGAAAATATCGGAAAAAACGTCCAACTATCGCCCACGGCGCCGCTGGTGAGCCAATAGAAAATGGTTCTCGGCAAGTCTATCTGTGAACCAAAGGTAATAGTACACATCTAACGGCGCCGCTGGTTCTCAGTCATACAACATTCCCAAGCGATGATGTTTGAGACCCAAAGGTAATGACCAACGGTCATTACCGCAGGCGCCGAAAACAGTATGAAGAAATAAAAGGCGCCGCTGGTTCTCAATCATACAACATTCCCAAGCGATGATGTTTGAGATCCATATGTAATGATCCAGAGGATCATTACATAAGGCGCCGACTACAACAACAAGAAATAAAAGGCGCCGCTGATCGGATTCGAACCGATGACCGCCCGATTAACAGTCGGGTGCTCAACCACTAAGCTACAGCGGCACTGAGTGCGCCCCCAATACCCTTGGGGTTTTTATGATTTATGCAAATCCCGCCCACAACGTGTGGACTGTATGCAACGTATAAATGCTTCTTAGCGTTTCACGCCGAATGTCCATGTCCACAATAGACAGTATCCGGATACCCAGGCTTTTCATAGACTGGGCGCACCTTTTCAGGGTGAAGCTCAATCCCCACTACGCCGATGAGAACCACGCAACAGAGATTGTGATCCGCGCCAAGATCGACAGGATAAAGAAACTGTTCGAGACATGGGGATTTGAAATAGACCATCCCAACCAGTACATCTATCCCGACCAGGTGGGCTCGGCCCATCGGGCCCTGAAAAACGGAAAGCAGATCCACGTTCGCATGCACAGACACGAAAACGGGGTGATGCTCCGGGCCCACGTGGAATGGCACGGTGTTACCCACCCTGTCCTTCACATGATGTATGCTAACCTGGACTACAAACTGGGACATCGGATGTTAAAGGATCTTTGGTGCTCCAAAGGGGACACCGACCTGGACGAATACGACCCGTAGAATCAAGAGGACCGTTTTCAGACCGAGTTGTTCACTGGAGCCTTGATGTATCCCATAAAACCGCACTGGCAAACGTGGATGAGCATGGCCTTGTTGAAGACTGTCTTCCTTCCACAGTAAGGACACTTGTTTTTCCGTTTCACGATTTCACCCAATCACAATATATCTATTCACATGGTATTATAAAAATAGTGTTCATGAACATACATGGGTCAGGTATTGATTCATCGGAACGGCCGATATTCACTCTTCCACCGGCGGCTGGCGCTGGTCTGGACGCATCACGGTGTTATCATCCAACAACTCACCGTACCCGACCACACACCCTTCGGGAATCTCACAGCCGGATCCCACCTCAACATCCCCACCAAGGATCGACCCCTTCACCTGAGAGTTGGGGCCCAGGGATGATCCCGGCATCATCACCGAATCTTCCAGAGTACACCCCTCCCCGACTGAGCACCCGCTGCCAACAATGGAATAGGGTCCGATTTTCGATCCTGGACCCACCGAGGATCCCTGACCAAGCCAGAGGGGAGACACGAGATCGGCGGACGGGTCGATCCGGGCATCCGGAGAAGTAATGACACCGCCCTTGAGGACCTTGGTCAGCACCAAACGATTTGCATCCAGGAACTGGTGGGGCTTTCCGCAGTCAACCCAGTAGCCAGTAAATGGAAAACCGTTGAGACCCTTATCCAGAACGTTGGGGAACACCTCACGCTCGATGGACACCTTCCGCGCGGGGGGGATATGATCCATTATCTCGGGCTCCAGGAGGTACGTCCCGGCGTTTATCCAGCGGGAGAACACCTCTTCAGGTCCTGGCTTTTCCTTGAATCGTCTGATCCGTCCATCATCACCGATGTCCATGATACCGAAGGCGGTGGGGTCCTCCACCTCCCAGGCGGCCAGGGTGCCTATCCCACCGCGTTCTCTGTGGAATGCGGCCAGATCGGTCAGGTCAAGAGAAGTGATTATATCCCCGTTGAAAACGAAAAATTCTTCATCTATGTGTTCCTCGGCATTCCTAATTGCCCCGCCGGTACCACGTGGTTCGGGTTCGTCCACCACCAGCACCTCGAAAGGATGGTCACAACCGGCGAAATATTCCTCGATCCGGTCTATCTTGTAATTGGAGGCCATGACCACCCGGTTGACCTCCCGGGGGAGACGGTCCAGTATGTGCTCCACCATGGGACGGTCGACTATGGGAAGAAGGGGTTTAGGGACGGTATATGTGAGGGGGCGCATCCGGGTTCCGAAACCCCCGGTGAGTATCAAAGCCTGCATTATCTTCCCATAACTGACCAATCTTTATTTATACTGCCCGGCGGGCTCAATCCCTATCTGGACCATACATCCCACCGTTTTCAACCGGATCATGTATATAATTTATATATCAAAATATTAAAATTGCAGAGCACCATTCCTTAAGGCCCTGGGGGACTTCATAATGTTTGAAGCACAATCCATGCTGACGAAGGACAGACTGGCCGCCATAATCACCAGCGCCTGTGTTACCAAGTCTTACGAGGTGGAGACCACCAAGAGTATTGTGAGCCTGTGGAAGGACATCCGGAATCACATCAGCCTGGACGGTCCCATGGATGGTATCGCTCTCATACTGACCTCCGGCAGGATAATGGACCTGGAACGGGACATCAAGAGCGCATCCGACCTGGATGACATCATCAACAGCATCAAGGTGAAGGTGGACCGCTCGGAGATCAAGAACCCCGGTTTTCCCGAGGTATCCACCGCGTTCCTGACATCCGCGTGCATTTCCCATTCCCACGAGGTGGAGACCACCAAGAGCATCGTGGAACTGTGGGAATTGTTTTCCCGGGGTGTCAACGTTTCCGATGCCCGGGGACTGGCGGCGAGCATACTTGCCACCGGCAGGATAATGGACATCCGGGTGGACATCAAATCCCCGGTCATGATAAACGACATAGTTTCCAGCATTACCGATGAGATAGAAAAATCCGGTGTCAGCCAGTTCGAGGATCGGGAGGTGTTCGCCTCCTTCCTATCATCGGCCTATATCGAGATCAGCCCCAAGGTGGAAAAATACAGGGACATGGTCAACGGCTGGACCCAGGTGCTGGAGGAATATCATCCGGAGAATGAAAAGGATAACGTGGCCGCCATCATGTATTCCGGCCGGATAAAGGACTCGGATTCCATCGTCATCATGAGATCCCAATCCATGATGGACGAGATTCACAAGATAACCAAAGAAATGTAGGCAACGGAGGATAGGGTTTGGACGAAGACGAGGAGCGACTGATCGCCAAGATCCAGATGGAGTTCACCAAGGGCTCCGCCCAGGACCTTTTATCGGGTGGTGGGGAGTGGGACATCGGGCTGCTCTACGTGACCTCCGAAAACCTGTGGTTCGTCAACCGCCAGAAGGAACGGACCCAGATATCCTTTGCAGACATCAACGGAATAGGCGATGTGATACCCTGGGAGGGGGATATCAAGACGGACTTCTCCGAGGCACTGAACGCCGAGTTCTCGGTGCTGCTGAGATTCGATGATGAGGGGTCCAACATGGCCATAAACGTATCTGGACCCCAGAGCGTTCTTTCCGCCCTCCGCAGCCAGGTGGTGGTCAGGGCCGGTGTAACGGACAGCGAGGAGGAGACCGGTGCCGGTCCCGATCAGTCCAAGATGCAGCTTTTCAGAAAGATATCCGTCTTTTTGAACATGGACCTGCCAATTATCGCCGACCCGAAGATGCTGGAATATTTCCTGGGTATCGAGCAGCAGGAGTTCGTGAACATTCTGGTGGAACGGGCCCAGATGTCGGAGGGAGCCTGAGGGGACAGCACAATAAAGATGTGGTATTATGTCAGATGACAAGTTGATCCGAATAAAAAACGGCCTTACCGTGCATTTCGAGTTTGAGCCGAACCTTCCCGCCGATGCCGCCCTTATCCTTCAGGGAGAGAGCGAGATATACCTCCATCGGGGCAAGATATACATCCCCCACGAAGGGAAATGGCTGGCGCTTCATGTTCGCGATCTCATGGAGATCATCCCCAACTACAGATCGAACTCCCTGAATCTGGAGTTCAACGATTACACCCTTCATGTCCACACGGAAAAACAGGGCAACATCGCGATACTAAGAGACCTCTTCCAGCTGGTCCAGAGCTGGAAATGGGAGGTGGCATGAACATGTCAGATATACCCGTAAAGGAAGACGGTGGAAGCTTTGCCCAGATGATGAGCAACTTCACCAAGCTCACGGAACTTGAGGCCAAGATATCATCCGGTATCCAGACCTCCAAGATCCCCCCCAAGGAGGTGCGCAAGTTCCTCAAGACCACGGAGCTGGACGATCTCATCCACAACGATCTGGTGCAGTTCATGTGCCAGCTGTTCAACGAGATGGGGCTCGGGATGATGCAGCTCACGGAGACCAGGTGCTTCCGCTACCAGTTCACAGCACCAGGGTGCCCGGTGTGCAGCCTGTTTCCCGACATACCCGGGAAGAAGGTTTGCGCGCCCACAGTGGATGCCCTGACCCGGTTCTTCGGTGAGAACATGAACATCACCGCCAACACCATCGAGCTCAGATGCATCAACATGGGCGACCCGGCCTGCGAGTATCAGGTCACCCTCAAACCACTGCCCACGTACCAGGTGCTCTTCGATGAGAAGGATGATGCCATACTTCGCGCCATTGCGGAGAACGGTTTTTCCGAGGCCGCCATAATGACCCAGGCCAATCTTTCCAAAGAGGACATGGAGAAGCGGCTGGATATCATGCGCCACTATCAACTGCTTGACCACAGGCAAGCCCTGACATCGGCCGGGGATGTGCTTTACAAGTTTTTGGTGGCCAACCCGCTGAGGGAGGATGAGGATTTCTCACCGCCCTGGAAGGAGATGGCCCAGATCAGGGACGTCATCTCGAAGAGTTCCAGCTTCGCCCAGGCCATGGTGGAGATAGCCGAGGAGGAGAAGCTCCCCTGGGAGGGCGACGATGCGGAGATAGTGGACCTGAGGGACAAGGCCAAATCAAAGGGCGGGTTCGCGGAGTTCTTGGCATCGGAGATGGACGATGAAGAGGAGGAGGGGTGAGAGGCCCTTGGTTGGGTCGTACAGAAATATCACGTTCGAATATGAATGGACCGAGGAAGGTGGATCCCATGGAAAATGAAAAGAGAATTGAAAGCGGAATATTCGGCCTGGACCGCATTTTGGAAGGAGGGTTCAGGGATAACACTTCGGTTGTTGTCGTGGGTGCCTCAGGTACTGGAAAGAGCACCTTCGCCATGCAGTTCATAATGCATGGTATAGATAACGGCGAACAGGGTCTTTACATCAGCATGGAGGAGACCCCCGAACAGATAATGCGTGAAGGCGGACTGCTGGGATGGGACATGAAATCCCATTTCGAAAAGGACCTGTTCTTCATCCACCTGAAAGGGGAGAACTTCAAGAAAATGATAAACGAACAGCTCCCCAAGATGGTGAAGGCCAAGTCCAGCTACGATGTTCGGACCCGGGTGGTGATCGATCCCATGACACCTGTCATATGGGCGTCCGGCGACAAGCAGGAACAGAGGGAACTTATCGCCAGGCTGTTCATCACCCTAAAGGAACTCGGTGTCGTCCTGGCAACCATCGAGGAACACTCGAAGCCCGGAGAGACCATCGGTGAGGACGTGCTTCTTCCCATCTACCTTTCCGACGGTGCCATCCATCTGGATTACCATCCAATCGGCGGGGCTTTCAACCGGACACTGCAGATACTCAAGATGCGCGGTATTGCCCATGGCGAGGGCGTTTATCCTTACTTCTTTGCCCGGGGCGCCGGTGTCATCACCCGGACCAGCCAGGAAGAGAAAAGGGATATCAAGAATCGGTTCGACGATATCTTCGACGAGGCCATCAAGACCGCCCAGTCAATGAACGCTCCCGAGTTCATGACCAAAAAGATCCAGCTTATGAAGGAAACATGGGTGTACGACTACTCCCCGGAGGAGTCGCTTCAGATAATCTTCGACACCTATAGACTGAAGTAAATGGGAGGACCCTCCCGTGAAAAAGACCCTTGATGCAAAGGATGTAGGACTTCTCAAGCACCTCCTGGAGATGGAATTGGCCCACATGTCCGAGAAGGCGGAGGTCGACATCGCCTTCTTCATGGGGGTTGACGGAAGGGTATTCTCTTCCAACGTTCCCATGGACCTGACCTCTGGGCAATTCGCACTTCTTACCATGATGAGGGGCAATTTGCCCTATATATGTCAGCAGCTCAACAACGAGAACATGAAGATATCCGTCCAGGAATACAACCACGGGACCGTAATCATCACGGGAGTGGGAGAGAACGCCTTCATTGCCAGCCTGATCGCATCCGATGTGGACATGACCAAGATCAACGAAAGGCTCGATCCCATACTCAAATCCTCCATGGTTATCAAGCACATCTTCGAGCTGAGACCCATAAAGGAAGAGGAACTGAAGGAGTATCCCCAGGACGTGGCGGACGAGCTTCGCACCCTGGCACGCCAGCTATTCAAGGAGAAGTTCACCCAGACCAAGGAATACAAGAAGAACATAGACATCCTGGAGAACATCAAAGGGAAGATCGAATCCCAGCTGGGCAAGGGAATGGTCAACGAGATCGTTGATTTGACATTCAAGGAGATGGGAACCCAGGTGGGCAACATGAACCGGTCCCTGTGGATCATCTTCCTTGAAACCGTCATCACAAGACATGTCAAGCGGATATCCGGCGATATCATCGCCGACCAGTGCATGAAGACCTGGGTGCCCGAGGTCGAGGCCATGCTCAGGAAGTTCGCCTGACGTCAATTCGTGACCGCAGACCGATCCAGCGATGGTTCCATGGCAAAAAAAACAGCGTCTGATGCAGGAGGTTCCACCGAAGGAACCCAACAGGACCCGAAGGACAGGGGATACCTGTGTGAGATATGCGGCAGATCGTTTAAGACACCCCAGGGAATGGCATCGCACAAGAAGACCTGCATGGGGAAAAACAGCGGTCCAAACGGCATGGCAGGTTCCGACCCTTCCGAACAATCCCCAAACCATCCTCCGCCGGACCCGGCACTTCAGAACCGGATGGAAGAAGAGATCCACCGTTTCAGGATGCGTTTTCTAAGGAGCCAGGATCGCGGTGAGAACAGTAGTCACATCTCCAGCAGCGGAAGGATCGTTGAGACCCACTCTCAGACAGGAACCGCAATTCAACCGACAGCCGCTACCCGGTCAGCCACGCCTCAGCGAATGGAACAGCGCTTCCCTCAACCACCGCCGACACAACAGGAGCATTCCCCCGAACCTTCAATATACCCACCTGGGGATCCCGAACCGGATTTCCAGGATGAACCTCCCCTTCCCACCAATGACCATTATCAAGGCATATCCCCGGCGGTTGACCGGCAGATGGCCAAGGTTCCGGACGCTCAACCGACTGCCGGGATACCCGCAAACGATTGGGCACCGGGACCGGGAGTGCCTCTCCGACGGGAGGCCCTTCCACAACCTGTCCCGGATCACATGGAGGGAATAACGGACTCACCGGCCACACACGACCAATATCAATACCAAAACACCGGTGGACAGGCTGTTCACCACCAGCCGGACGTTCCAATCCAGGCATCCGAGGTCCAGGGCGAGGTTGACGAATGGGTGGAACCGGAATACGTGGCCGAGCTCAGGGAGCTGGCCGAGTTCCAGGAACAGGAGATATCTTCCCTGAGGGAAAGAATAGAGAGCCTGGAATCCCGTTCCGGAGGGAGCGATTCGTCGGGTGACTGCACGGAGGTTAGGAACAACATCGAGAATGTCCAGGGTATCCTGGAAGAGATCGACAGTCAGCTCAAGAACCTGGGAGGCATAAGCAATCTGGGCTGGACCGTCAAACAGCTGGGGAAGAACCTGGACCGCCAGGACAAGAGATACAAGGACCTGTCGGAGGAGGTGGGATTCGGGGAGAGCCTGGACGTGGGAAAGATCCCGCCCACCATCCTGGAAAACGTTTACCAGGCCATCATCGACGATGTGGTCCATGTGCTTCACAAGACCCTGGGCAGCCACGATTCCGGGGCGACCATCAACAGGACCCTGGATGATATCAGGAGCAAGACCTCCGGCTCGGAGCTGTTCCGCTTCGACGGGCAGCGGCTCTTCACCGTCAATCTTGCAAAGACCCTGGATAGCAAGCTCATATCCGCCAAGCAGATCCAGGCGACCTACAAGGAGCTGCTGGCCAGGCTGCTGGATCACATACCCCACCACAAACCCAAGAACTTCCGCTCCATGATCAAGATCAAGAGCCAGGAGTTTGCGGTTGAACGGGTCACCATGATGATCCACCAGATCGACAGTCTTACCCGGAAACTGGAAGATTCCCAGAAAAATCTCAACATACTCCATACCAAGCTCATGAAGGAACTGGAACGGGTCAATAGAACCCTGGACACCCTTCACGATACCCAGGGATTTTTGACCAAGGACTTCCGAAACGTCAACCAGGAGTTCTCCGCGGTGAAAACCAAAGTCAATAGAACCCTGATCCTTTCAGAGAGCAACGAGGAACGAATAGTGGGCCTGGAAGCTACCCGGGACATCATGGAACAGTATCTTCAGTTGATCAACGAAAACGTGTCCGGAAGTGACCCGGTGGACAGGGAACTTTCCCGGAAAACGACCGGGGAGGACGCAGGCGCCGAAAAGGGTCCATCCCTGCCCGAAGAGGCTGAAAAGGATGATAAATCCACTGAAGACGGCGGTGGCGATGAAGGAGGCGGTGGGGAAGACGGACCTGTATCCGAAGACGGAGACGAACACATGGATGCAGAGGGTGGGCCCGACGCCTCGCGATCCGACCTACCAGAAAAACTGGATGGCCTGAAAAAGACCGATCTCCAGGACCTGTGCCGCGAGCGTGGTCTTCCGGTTTCGGGTACCAAAGCGGTCCTGGCTGATCGGCTGCGGCAATCTGTTGAGGATCAAAAAGGCACCGTTCGGGATGACCAGCACGGCAAAACGGGGAATGAAGAAACGAACAACCAGTCGAACAACACATCTGATACCGGATCAAATGACGATGGGGACCAGGATGGTCCCGATGAGGGAAAGGATGTTCCCGGTGAGGAAAAGGATGAAGACCAGGACCCCGCAGACGATCAGGATACCTCCGAGGACAGCACCGATACTACACCCGACGCATCAGGGGATGGTGATAAACCGGAGGAACCCCAAAGGGCCGGTGGCCTCTCAGCCCTGGACAGGATGGAGGCCCTAAAGTCCCTTTCCGAAGAGGAAGATATGGTGTTCTTCTGCGTTCCCCGGGAACCGTCATCTGTCAAGGATATACAAAACGGGCTGGAGTCCCCGGTGGAAACCGATGAGCTGGTCCGCATCCTGGACAAACTTGCAGGGCTGGGCCTGGTGGAAAAGGCAGAGCAAAACGGCAGAGCCACTTACGTTAAAATGTAATTGACAATCCTTTACACACTGCTGGCCACAATCATTTCAACACCTGCATCGTCAGGTCTGTCCATTGGCGTTATCCGCGGAAAGCTTACTCAGGCAGGTGTCATTAACTCCATTTTTGTCTCGATGCGGGTCGGTGTCACCCTTTATCCACATCTTACCCCCATTTCCCCCCCCATCTTTACATCAACAACACCCTTCCATGGGCATACTTTGATTACAGCATTGACCATATTTAATATGGTCCGTTTCGTAATCGTGAACGAGGGTGAATGTGGTAGAAGACCATGCGGCAACAATATTATTATATACCTTAACCGCTTTTAATAACATAACTTGCACCAATCGGACAAGGTGATAATCCATGCTTGATGTTGCCCTAATTTCCCTGATCCAGGACATGAGCGAGAAGGCGGGTATAGAGGGTACCATTCAATACTGGTCCCGGGTGGGAGAAACCCTGGCTAACCGAATGGGAAAGGAGGCCTACATGGGATGGCCGTCATTCAACGTGGCCCTCAGGGAAGGGCGGACCGCATTCTCCATCGAAGGTGAGGTACAGGCCCTGACAGACCTGGCCATCACCGACGAGGACGGTGACGTGGTTGGATATATCTACGCCCTGAAGAAATGCGTGTTCCATAACACGATTTTGCGGATCATGGATTCCATCGGTGTCGTCCCTTCCGCGGACAGGGAAGTGGCCCGGGAATACAACGACAGCGTCCGGGACACCGCCGTTTGCAACTTCTGTGTCATTCACCAGAAATACCGTTCCGAGGCGTCAAAGAACATCACCATTTCCGGGGAACCCCTGGAATGTGTCCAGCTGGCCGACCGGGGTTTTACCGGTGAGACAAAGATCGCCGAGGATTCCCTCAAAAAGATAGGGATGGACCCGGAATACATCCGCAGCCTTCTGCGCCATTACGCCTGTGTGTTTGCAGTCATCATGAGGGGTGCCCGCATCAAAAGTGATGAGGGCTCCGACGAAAAGGAAGAGTGAAGTGTCGTCGGGATGGAACCACCCCCTCCCGAACGCCCCATATCCTCCACATTGACCAGCCCTGCCTGGGACCCTGACCCGTTTTTAATATCGGTTAATAAACCGGATATCCAAAAACAACACCGTTAAAACCGGGTTGTGACATCATAGGTCCGGTCAGATATCTTGAAGAAGCTCCTTTTCCACAGGTCCATCGAATACTACCAGATAGAGAATTCCTCGGATCTTGAAAAGTTCCAGCTGAGGGAGTTTCGATTCTTCAAGGGCCTGGGAATAGTGGACTACCAACAGACCTTCAAGGCCTGGCTCAAGAAGTTCCCGCGGCCCCTGTTCATAGCGGCCATTCACAACCACAGGATCGCCGGATGGGTGCACATCGATACCTGGCCCGAGGGAAAGGCCCGGGATGGAAACCCGGTCTTCGTCCTCAGGGCCATAGAGACCTCCCCCGATTTTCGGCGGAAGCAGATAGGAAGGACCCTGGTATACCTCGCCCTCAAACACACCTTGGGTTACATGTTGACCAAACCCGTCACATCCAAATCGTCCAGGTTTTTCAAGGAGATCGGTTTCCAGAAGCCCTGGGATATCGCATCGATCCAGATCGACCTGAGCAGGTACTCAAACCACGTACTGCTGACCCCGGCGGCCAAGAAAAGGTCCATGGCCATTTTCGAGGAGACCCTGGAGATCCAGAAGGGCCCTCTGTCCAACGTTGAGATATCCATGCCCGGGCTTAACGATCCGGAAGAGCAAGTGGGCAAAACCGGTGCCCTGGATGGAAAGAGATCAGTCGAAGGGGGCAAACCCTCCGGACCAGAACCTACCAGTGTCGAAAACAGTGTCGAAAAAAGAAACCGATCCGTCAGATCAGCCAAAGATGGCAAAGAGGAAAAAATGGATGATCACACCCCTGGCGCCAAGTCGGGCAGGCTTCCGGACAGCAAGAAGGTTCCGAACAAGGGCGATGACTATGACCACTCCGTGATATTCCTCTTCGACACCTCTCACGAGCTGCACAAATCATCCAGCTGGAGCCCTGAAAATCCCAGGAGGGTAACCAGCATATTGGAGGCCATAATCGAAAAACGGGACAACCTCCAGCAGCATTTGCTGATGCAGCCCAACACCCCGGCCGCGTCCTTCAGGGACCTCTCCCGGGTCCACAAACCGGATTACATCAATTTCGTAAAATCCTACTGCGAAAGCGGCGGGGGCTTTCTGGGCGAGGACGTGTATTTCACCCAGGATACCTATTTCGTGGCAACCGTGTCGGCGGGCAGCGCCATCCAGGCCAGCAAGGAGGTCCTGGCGGGCAAGGCTCCCTTTGCATTTGCCTGCACAAGACCCCCCGGGCATCATGCCAAGACCGACAAGCAAAGCGGGTACTGCATATTCAACAACGCCGCCATAGTGGCAAGGTACCTGCAGGCCATCCACGGAATGAAACGTATCATGATAGTGGACTGGGACGCCCATGCAGCCAACGGGACCATGGAAATATTCTACAATGACCCGTCGGTGCTTCTGGTCAGCATGCAGCAGGATCCCCACGATTTCTATCCTTTCGAGGGTCTTTCCAAACAGCTCGGCAAGGGACCCGGTCTGGGTTCCATAATAAACATCGAGATGCCCCGCTCCTCCGGAGACGCGGAGTACAGGATAGTATTCAACGAGATCGTCTGGCCACTGTACCACCAGTACAAACCGGATTTCGTCATCTGCTGCTGCGGGTTCGATCCATACCACCTGGAAGATCACACCCAGCTGTCCATGACTTCCCAGGGGTTTCACAATATCGGTTCCATGGTGGGAGAGCACCTGAGCGGCAAGGTGGTGACACTCCTGGAAGGGGGATACACCCGGAACCTGGGCCATCTTGTAATAGCCTATCTGGAAGGCATGACGGGCCAGGAGAACCATTTCAAGGAAGATTTCGACATATTGAGCTCTCAGACCATACAACAGGAGAAATGCCGCAAGGTCCTTAGAACCAAGCTAAACGAGCTGAGGCTCATCTTAAAGGAGTTTTACGAGTTCTAAGGCCCACATATCCTAGGACGCTTGGAGTGGCAGAGGTTGCGGGCGGCTTCGGTCGGATTATGATATGATGGGGAGTGGCAGCGTCCGTAATATCAGAAGGATATCCCCTTTTTCTTAAGTTCTTTCTCAAGGTCGTCTTCCATCCGCTTGGTCTCTTCTTCCAGCTCCACCATTAAATTATCGGGGTTCCCTGCCATGACGCCACCCAATCCCGAAAAACCTCCTTTTCCTTGAGCGGGGGTTTTCATCTGCCCGGGAGTCACCCCCCCATGGGAAGGTGTATTCTCGGGAGGTTCCCTCACCTCCCCCACCGCCTCCAGCGGCACATCCCGATCGCTGTCGGGAGAACGGGGTTTAACATCCTTGGGCATTCTACGCCTGAGTAGCTCGTTGAGGATGGATTTGGCATCATCGATGGTCAGCTCCTCCCCCGCCAGGTTCTGAAAGGCATGCACCCTGTTGAGGGCGCCCTGAAGCTCCCGGATGTTCTCCTTGATGTTCTCTGCAAGAAATTCCAGTATCTCATCGGACACCTTCATCTCCCTCTCCTCCATCTTCTCCCGGAGGATGTTGATACGGGTGAGCTTGTTGGGGCGTTTAACCTCTGTTATCAGACCGCCCTCGAACCTGGAGGCCAGTCTCTTTTGAAGGTTCTTGATCTCCGCCGGGGGTCTATCCGAGGTCAGTACCACCTGTTTTTTGTGGTTGTACAGCTCGTTGAAGGTGTGAAAGAACTCTTCCTGGATGGATTCCTTGCCGGCCAGGAACTGAACGTCGTCTATGAGGAGTATGTCCACCTTGCGGTATTTTGCCCGGAAGCCGTTGATATCCTCATTATCGATGGCCTGGATGAGCTCATTGGTGAAGGTCTCCACCGATGAGTACACGATCTTTTTGGTGGGATCGTTATCAAAAACGAAGTTTCCAACGGCGTGGAGAAGATGGGTCTTCCCCAGGCCCACGTCCCCGTAAATGAAGAGGGGGTTGTACGCCTCACCGGGTGCCTGGGCCACGGCCTGGGTGGCGAAGAATGCAAAACGGTTGGTCTCCCCCACCACGAAGGTCTCAAAGACGTATCCCTCCAGCACGTTATCGAGCCCAGCCTCGCTGCGAAAGTCGGATATGGAATCATCGATGCCCCGCTCCTTTTGAAGGGCCCGCAGAAGGTTTTCCCGCCGCGCAAGTTCCTTTTCCTTTCTCTCAAGCTCCATCTCCTTTGCCCTGATCTTGTGCTGGGACAGCTTGTCTTCCAGGGCCTTTCTCTTGGACTGGGACGATGGTCCCTTGTAGCCCGCGGGATATTTTACAGTCACTTTGGAACGGTCCCTGGTCCCGCGGCCGTCCCTCCCTTCCACCAGACCGCCGGATGTACGGTGGTTCTTGTCCCTTCCGTCTCCGGAGGTTGCCATGGAAGAGGTTTTCCTATCAGGTATGCTGTACCCCTTCTTGGTGGACGAAGATCCCTTTTTCGACATCCCACGTCCTTTCTTTGAACCATGTCCTTTATGCCGCTTCTTTTGACCATGGGTGGACGGTGCCGTCTTTGGCGAGGGACCTGTTATCCTCATCCCCCCCTTCTTCTTTTTCTTAAACAAATTCAGACCCATACGTCCTTCCCCGTCTGAGCGCGGTTTTTTTGCCTTGGAATCGTCCCTATGATCCATTCAACGGATAAAACTTTTCAGGAAGGCGATCCGCATTGGTGTTTTTTTATACTTTCCAACGGTCCCACGACCGGATCGAAAGTTCAAATAGGGAATAACCCCCTTCCCGCAATATGGAGGATGTCCGGTCACTCCTTGAAAGATTCCATGTCCTTTCCCCCAGGACCACCACCAAGGAACTATTGATGATTCTCAGCTCCGGTCAGGGCCATGTACTGTTAAGGGACGTGCTCGAGTACCGGGTGCTTCCCATGGATACGTGGAAGGGAGAGATGGGCGATACGGATATCCTGGAAAATCCAAAACTGGTGGATCGGGGGGTCGATATCATGCGGAGGATTGGCAAGACCGGACTGCCCATCAGCTCCAGCGACGATCCGGTCCTGCTGGATGTCATATCCTCCAACGAGGTTTCAGAGGTGGATGAATACCTGGTACTGGAATCCAACCACGAACCCCGGGCACTGGTGGTATCCCGCCGTCTTCGAGAACGGATCACTCCGGATCTTATCGCCCTGGAGATGCAGGGACTGGATCCCCAGAGACTGCTCAGAGAGACCCTCACCAAGCTCAAGAACCTGTGGTTTACCCTTCTCAGCGAGGATGGGACCCTTCCCGCATCGGGTACAGGAGAAGATGAATATTCCTCCCGGGAGGAAAACATCGAGCTTGATCTCTTTGGAAACTCTGACCTCATAACCCGGTTCAAGGAGGATGTGGAGGAACCCACCAGGAATTTTTACGTTCTTCTCAACTCCATGACCGAGCTGGGATTCCACCCCAACCGCTCCATGGTCAGGGAACTGAAGAACCACGTCTTTCCTGAAGGAATATCCCATCGGGGATCCGATAATGGGGGGAAAAAATCCCTGAAGGAGGAAAAGGATTCTCAGGGATCCGGGGAGAATGGGACAAACCCCATGGATGATACCTCCACCGCATCGAAAGATTCCGTGACCGGGGCATTTTCCACCAGAGAAAGGGACAGTGGTATGCCCAGTGCCCCTTCTTCAACCGACGGTCCGGAAGGCCCGGCAGTGCCCGAGGCTCCTCAATATCCGGACCCATCAAACGATTCTTCAAAAAACCCGGTCAATGAGGAAGAGGCTGGTAAAAAACCAACAGGGGATGAAAAGGATAGGGCTTCACCCATCCCGGATCCGAACGACCACAGACGAATGAAGGACCGGGAATCTTTCCATAAGGAGGAGGTAAAGAGGGGTTTGGCAATCGTTTACAATCCAAGCCATATACGTCATCAACCTTCCAAGAATTTTCCCGAAACCCCCCGCAGGATATCCCAGATCATGAATGTGCTTCAGAAGTACAGGGTATTCGATGACAGGTGCATGCTGGTGGAGGTTTCCAGTCCCGTGGACAAACGGATGCTGAGGACCGTACACACCGAGGAACATGTCCATTTCGTAGAGTCCTATTCCAGATCCGGTGGAGGAGTGATGGGGGACAGCGCCTACTTCAACAGTTACACCTACAAGGCGGCCTGTCTGTCCGCTGCATGCTGCACCAGGGCGGTGGATCTGGTGGTGGACGGTGAGGTGGATATCGCCTGGGCCCTCAACCGCCCCCCGGGCCATCATGCAAACTCTGAACGGCACGCGGGCTTTTGCATATTCAACAATGCCGCCATAGCAACAAAGTATGCCCAGTCCAGAGAAAAACACAAAGTGGCCATCATAGATTTCGACGCCCACGCGGCCAACGGCACCCTGGACATCTTCGAGACGGATCCCACCGTCTTGCTTCTTTCGATACACCAGTCCCCGAAGGACAAGTATCCCTACACGGGTTTCATGGATCAGGTGGGCAAGGACGAGGGCGAAGGAACCGTGGTGAACATGGTCATGCCGGAAGGGGCAGGAAACCGGGAATACAAGACCGCCTACACCAGCGTGGTACGACCGGTGCTGTTCTCCTTCGACCCGGACCTGGTAATATGCTGCCTGGGCTTCGACACCTTTCACAAGGACAATATGAGCAACCTGTCCATGGACATCGACGGGTATCACTGGCTGGCAGGACAGCTGCGCAGGGATCTTGCTGGCAAGCTGGTGGTGGTGACTGAGGGTGGCTACACGGAAGACATGGGCACCCTGGGCCACTCGGCCCTGTGCGGTTTCAAGAACCTGGAACTCCCTTACGAGAAGACCTACAAACCGTCTTCCTCAGACGAAATACGCATCAGCAAGGAGTTCGGGGAGAATCTCATGGTTTTGAAAAAGAACATCCTGCCCTGGTTTGAACTCTGATCGGCTCTACCGGAACCCGCACTGAAATTTTGCCCCAGTATCTGATCTTCGGGCTTGCTCTACGGGCCTTTTGTTCCCCATCCCATCTCCAGCACTATCCCCAAACAACAGCATCCAATGGACAACTGTGCCCATCGTAAACGAAACGGGGGCTTCGAAAAGGATAAATACAATTAACTTTTTACACCATACTTGTACATGTTACTTAGAAAGAATACCATATGGATTGACAAACAGCACCACTTGACCGCTATCTACATGCAACATGGCGGAAGACAGCTGTGGTATGCCTATACCCTATACCGTGGAAAAACAATCAGAGAAGAGGACAGGGAGCCCCTGGTACGGTGGGATCGGGACGGAGAACTGCCCAGGGTGCTGGTGTATTCCGACGAGGGGGTTGTATTCATCGATTCGGAAAACGATGCCAGGCTTCCCATTGTCCTTGAGATGTCCAAGACCTTCGGTGAGGGTATAAGGGAACTCCCCCCGGACATACTCAGGGGGTATCCCAGATGATCACCAGCATAAAAAAACAGATAGGACCTTCGCTGATGGAAAAGGAACTGGGCAGGCTGGAGTCTTCCCACGGTTCCATGGAGGAACTGGAAAAAATCATCCTTCAAAGACCCTACATGGAACCCTCCAGAATGGATGATCTGGTGGTCTGGAACTTCCTGGCCTCCCAGATGGGGTATTACGTGGAGACGGTGACCTTTCACACAACAGACATTCACAGGTTCCTGACACCCAGCAGAATGGACATAATCGAATCGGTGGAACGACTTTCCCCGTCGTCAATCAAGGATCTTTCCACCCTGCTCAAACGCGATTACAAGAACGTGTATGACGACGTGGATATACTGAGTAGAACAGGCATAATGGACATGCTCTCCGACGGGAAGAATCGTCGGCCGGTGAGCCTGGTGGAAAGGATAGAGGCCATACCGGAAGTGGAGACCGTCACTTTCGATGGCGATCCGTGTTGGACGCAGCAGAGCGGAGAGATGGGATGCCCCCCTTCCATCGACCGTCTCAACAATGACGCAAACAGCGGGCCGTTACCCTTACCTCAAACGTCCCCTGTGCAACAGGGTGATAACACCCTTGTTGACGGAGATGTCCAGGAGTGAAGAATAAGGTCCAAAAAAAGGAATTAAAAAGGACATGGAATAAAAGAGTTCAAGAAAAATAATAAAGAGGTTCGGCCCGGTGGGCCGAACCCATCATATTCTGCGACGTCGAAACCGGATCAGTCCTTGTCTTCGTCCTCTTCCGCGTCCTCCCCTTCATCCTCCAGCTCAACCTCTTCATCGATGTCCTCATCGGGAAGGTCCAGGGCATCGTCATCCGGGATCTCGTCAAGGTCGTCCTCTATCTCCTCCTCATCCTCCTCCAGGTCGTCCTCACCCTCATCCAGGTCCTCCTCATCCTCCTCCAGATCGTCCTCGTCAAGGTCCTCGTCCTCATCAACGTCGTAGTCCTCTATATCATCATCCATTTCCTCATCATCAAGGAGATCATCGTCCATGTCCACCTGGGCCCCGATCATCTCTTCCTCCTCCAGAGGCATGTAGGATTCCTCCTCGGCCTCCTCCTGCTCCCTGCGGAAGACCACGATCATTATGATCAGTACTATGAGGATGAGGATGACCGCCAGCAGCACGAAGAAGTACCACAGTATCTTGTTGCGTTCTTCGGCGTTGTCGGCCGCTTTCTGTGCCGCCGTCTCCTCCGTCTCGAGCTCGTTTTGGGCGATGCTGTCAGGTATCCCGTCACCGTTGGCGTCGGGATCCACGTTGTCACCTATGCCGTCACCGTCGGTGTCCTGCCACTCTGCCGGGTTGGACGGGAAGTCGTCATCGTCGTTGCCAATGCCGTCACCATCCATATCATCGTCCAGCTCGAGGCCTGTGGTTGAATCGTCGCCGTCAGCGCCGGCGTTCCAGCTGTCGGGCCGGCCGTCTCCGTCCATGTCCTTCGAAGCGGCGGGGTCCATGGGGAATGCATCCCTGTCGTTGAGGACACCGTCACCGTCGATATCCACGTCCTCCTGATCCGGGACTCCGTCACCGTCCAGGTCGTTGGGCGAGCTGCCGTTGTCATAGGGATCGCTGCCGTAGGCTTCCTCAAGTTCGTCGGCATAACCGTCGTTGTCCGAGTCGTGGTCGATGCCATCTGGCAGGCCGTCATTGTCGGAATCGGAGGCCACCTGAACGCTCTGGGAGGTCACTGCCGTACCGTTGACCCTGCCGTCGTTGGGTACCACTATAACGTAGATAACTGCACCTTCCTCGACATGTTCCTGGTCAAGGGTGTTACCACCCTGAGTGCCCCAGCCCTGGAAGAGAAGTCCCTCCAGATCGTACCACCGGAAGTAGTACCGGGAATCGTCGCCGTCCAGGTCAAAGTAGCCTGAGGGTATGGCCTGCAGGTCCACGTTGGCCGTGGCGGTTGCTGGTATTATTGACACGCTCTTCAGGGTGGGCGCGCTGTTGCGAATCTCCACGTTGGGGGATTTGTACTCGATCCCGTATCCTTCACCGTCGTAGGGTGTCACCATCACACACACGACGTCTCCCTTGTTGAAGGCGTCGGAGTCCAGGGTCATGCCCGTGGCTCCTGTGATGGGTATCCATTCCATCTCGGTGGTGGTGTTGTTGCCGGATCCCGAGGTTGTCAGGACCTGCCTGTACCACTGGTACCGGAAGGTGCGGTGTGCCCTGGCGGTGTCCTCGATGTATTCGGTGTAGTCATCAGGGTCCACGTCCGCAAATCCCACCGGGACCGCAGTCAGGGTGGAATCCATGTAGGCCTCCAGGGGTGTCACCATAACCTCGTCCAGCACCGGCGGGGTGTTGAGTATCTTCAGGTTTGCAGATGTTACCGGGTCGCCCACGTTCCACCCGTCGGTGGGTGTCACGGTGACGGTGATGACATCGCCCTTGGTCAGGTAATCGGACGCCAGCATGTCACCTGTGGCTCCCTCGATGGGTACCCCGTTGCGGTTCCATTGGTAGAGGAACGGATCGTACTGCGTTCGCAGACCTGTGTCCACGAACACCGTCAGGGTGTCACCGGCCATGGGCTGTGGTGGATCGATGTTTATCATGTCTGCCGTGAGCCTGAATTCAAGGTCGGGCTTGACATTGATTATGGTGACCTCTCCGGACATCACCACGGCTCCATAGTCCTCTCCATCGTGGGGTTTCACTGTTACATACCAGACCTCTCCGGGGTTGGTGTAATCGCTGGACACCATTATCTGGTCGTCGAACATCTCCATCTGATCCCCGTTGCGATACCAGCGTATCTGGGTACCGTTCAGATCGGGGTTGTTGCCATATGCAGACTCGGAGTAGGTCCTGGGGACCATGTCCACATCCCTGAGGGTGAAGGTCAGGATCAGATCGTCGCCGTTGTTGGGATCCACCGGGTCCAGGGACAGTTCCTCGATGACCGGGATATCCTGCACAGCCGTCACGGTGATGGTTATCTCCAGGGCCACCTCGTGTCCCTCCACGCCGTCTGAAACGGTTATGGTGATGTTCTCCTCGCCGTTCCAGTTGGGTCTGGGGGTAATGGTCACAAGGCCGGTCTCGTCCACCACGGCGTTCACGTTGGCGCTGGTCTCAATGGAATAAACCAGATCCGCCGGGTCGCCGTCGTCGACGAAGAGGTCCATCAGGTTGAATATCTCGGTGAGTTCCTGGTCCTCTTCCAGGGTGAAGGCGTCGGTGACCGTATCGGCCACAGTGGGGGCGAAGTCCAAAACCAGAACCACCATAAGCGATTCGTCCAGGGACCCGTCGAAGGTTGCCTCCTCTGCACCGCTGGTGGCGGTGACGGAGATCACCTCGAAGGCGTCGGCCAGGTTTGTCTGGGTACCGTCGAAGGATGCCACCATGAGCAACTCGGGGTACTGACCCTCTGAGTCGGTCTCACCGTTTAGGGGATCACCGGACTCCGGGTCGATGGTAACCGCAACGCCGCCTATGGGCAGACCCATGGGGGTCTCCACATGGACCGTGACGGTGTAATAAACGTCCACCTGACCACCCTGGAGAACCGTCAACCGGTCCTCCCAGTCGAAGTCCACATCGTAGAGGGACACCATGGCGCCCTTGTCGGCGTAGATATCGTCCCGGGCGGAATCCATGAACACGTCATTGGTAACCTCCACGTCTGCGTTTGACACGTAAAGTCCGTAGTAGTTCCAGGTGTACTCGTTATCGTTCATCACGGTGTTGGTCGAGCTGTCGATGTACACACCCTTGTCGGCCGTGGTATCCACCAGGTTGTGATGTATCTCGGTCCCGTTTGAATCCACGAAGTGTATGGCATCCTTCACGTGGCCTGTGAAATCGTTGTCATGGACGACAACTCCCTCGCAGCGATATCCCACCACACCTTCCCGGTTATCATCGAAGGTGTTGCCGGATATGGTTCCGGTACAGTCCTCCATGTGTATGGCATCGGCGGTGATGTCGTGGATCCAGTTGTTCTGGGTGACGTCCACCATTCCGCCCTCGTAATAGATACCGTAGTTGCTGTTATATATCTCGTTTAGGAAGATCTCGGGGTCTGAGTCGATGGAGTAGATACCTCCGTAGTAGGAATCATATATCTCGTTCTCACGGATGATCACGGTCTCGGATTCCATTCCGGCATCTGCCCGGGTCGCGCTGAAACCTTCTTCGATATAGATCGTCCTGGCATCCTCGATCTCGTTACCATCCAGCATTGCTGATCCGTATATCCGGAAGCGCCAGTAGTCCCGATCATCATCGATGGTCCAGAAGTCCGCATTTACCCCGCCGGGTGACGCGCCGCCCTGACCTATGAAAAAGCGTATCTGGGAGGTCTCGTAGTTGACCTGGTACTGTCCCCAGCTGTCCATCTCGGTACCCCAGGGCACCTCTGTCATGATGATACCGCCGGTTATCTCCAGGCTGGTATCACCGAATCGGGCATAGTCCTGCCGATCCTCTGTAAGGATGGGCCCGTTGAGCTGGTAGAGGGCGTTGCTTCCCTGGTTGATGTTAGCAATGAACGGAGTTTGGTTGCTGAGCTCGTCCATGTACCAGGACCGGAAGTTGTTATCGTGGGCGTCCAGCATTCCGCCGGTCTCGACTATCAGTGCCCACTCTCCGGGATCGCTGCACGCAAAGGCAAACAGCTTGTTGTCCTTGGCGATCAATGTACCGCCATCCTTGACAACGATGTTACCCGGGTTCATGTCGGCATCACGTATTGTCTCTCCACTTCCTCCGTACCAGTAAACGGCGTTGTTCTTCACCGTGGATGTACCGGTGATCCACCATTCCACGTAGCTGGCCTCCGTTGGGACCCGGTCATCGTCCACCCATAGCCCCCAGTTGTAGTTGCTGAGGAAGTCATTGTTTATCAGCGTCACCTGGGACTGGTCCCGGATGTTCAATCCGATGGAGTTGGATGTGAACACGTTGTCCTGTACGGTTACCGGGTAATCCTCGTTCCAGAAACCGGACTGGGTGATCTCAAGACCGTCGAAGTTGTTCTGGGTCAGGGTATTGTCGTGGAAGTTCACATCAGAGTTGTAGATCAGACACCCTTCGGAGTTAGCCGCAAAATCGTTTCCGAACACATCGGCGGTGGCTTCCCTCAAGGTCAGACCATAATACCATTCCTCTGGTCCGATGGCCCCTTGGGCTACACCGTTGAGGTAGAAGTAGTTATCAAACACCCGGGTTTCGTATGTATCAGACCATATGGACATGGTATCGTAGAGATACAGACCGCCTTCCAGGTTCCCGATGAAATCGTTGGTGAATATATCGTTGGTGAAGAACTCCTCCAGCACGAACCGGTCATCGTCGAACCATATCTGACCGGGACCGTTGGCGTTGAGGGGACCTACCCTGGGTGACGGGGCCTCTCCCTCGCCATCCTCTGTCCATGCGACGGTTCCGTCAATGCTTAACTCGATATCGTCGATGTACCACCCGCGCCTTTCGAAGTTGTCGGCACCCCAGCTCCACCGGACGACCACGTTGTGACCGGCCCAGGGGGTGAGGTCGAACTCCTCAAACTCCCAGTCCTGTGCAATGGCTGTGGTGCCGGTGGTGTCCATGTAGTAACAACCGCCATTTGTCCCGTCGGGCAGGGTGAGACCGTAACAGTTGCCGGTGCCGTCGTATCCATGCTTAGGGGTGATTCGTTCCCAGCCGTTACCGGAGTTGACCTCCACGAACCCGCCATCGTTGCTGTCATCGTTGCCGTCCAGCCAGTGCCAGAAGGTCAATGTTGCCTCGCCGGTCACGGTGGTCAGGTCCGCGTCCATCCGCATGTGCTCATGGGTGTAGGAATCCATACCAGCATGCCAGGCGTGGGTACCGCTATGGGCCAGAAGAGGTTCTTTTAGATCCTCGATCTCCACACCGAAATCGCCGTTATCCTCGAAGCGGTTGTTGTCTATCTGAAGTCCCCAGGGGTACAGCTCCATTGCGTCCAGGCCGCTGTCGTCATTAACTACACCGCAATCGGTGACAATGTTGTTGTAGAAACGTCCAAAGGCTCCGTCGTCGGATCCTGCATCGATCTCGAAACCGTCGTTCTCAACATCGGTCACGACATTGTCGTGGATGTCCAGCCACAGGGTGTCCTGGATATCGATGTCAAAGGCCTCTTCATCCTGTACCTCGCTTATTACGTTGTCAAAGATGGTGATCTCCGCGTTCTCGTCCGCATCCAGTTCGATCTCCTCATCCATGTTGGTGTAGGTGTTGGCCTCGAACCAGAAGTACAGGGCATCGTCGACATCTATCTGGATACCACCGTCAACATGATCGGTCATGGTGTTGCCTATGAACCAGATCTCCGCGTCGTGAGAGGCAAACTGGTCAAGCACATCGTCCTCGTTGTTGGTGAAGGTATTGTCGATTATCCACAACTTTGTCTCGTAGGCATCGCCTTGTACATCGATCTCCATGGCATCGTATTCCTCGCAGTAGGACATGTCATTGCCCTCGAAATGGCCGTAAAGGTTGCCGTCATTAGAGTTGATGTCGAGGCACATATCATCGTTGTGTGTCATGGTGTTATCTATGAAAGCCAGCCAGAACGAGGGATTTCGGTCCTCGCCATTGTTGTAGAAGTCCAGGGCGTCCTGGTCGTTCCACGAGATGTCGTTTCCCTCCATGTAGAAGAACATGATCACATCTTCCACATCGACCTCGATCCCATCTTCATCGTTATGTGTAATGGAATTGTCGTGCAGGGCAAGGAAAGCAGGTTGCCTGTAATCGGTGTCCCACTGCAAACCATCTCCATCGCATTGATTGATCTCGTTGTTCGTCATGGTCAGGGAAACCGTGGCGTAATTATGGTCCACGAACACACCGTCGTCGGAAAGACCGTGGAAAACGTTGTCGTCGGCGTTCACGTACAGTTGAGCGACGTCGGTGTAGAGGTAGAGACCATTGTTGCCGTAGCTGAAATCGTTCCCGGTAACGTCAGCCTGGATGACCGCGTCGTCGGGATAGAGATAGACACCCCTATCGCGGTTGTATGTCAGATCGTTATCCTTGATGTTCACGTAGGAATCCCAGTTCCAGGTGCCACCCAGTGTCATGTAGACACCATAACGGCAGTCGTTTATTGTGTTTCCCTCGATAAGGGTGTTGACACCGTGGTACATCTGGATTCCCTCTTCACTCATCCCGGTGATCACGTTGTTGCTGATGGGGTTCAGGGGTCCGCCGTCGGACTCGTAGTTGAACCAGAAGTCATAATCGACGTTGGGGTCCGCCGGTCCCTCGAAACCCTCGTTTATCAGGGGTGATCCGACGGGGGTCAGGGTCTTAACCGAGAAGTCGTCGATGTACCAGCCCGCATAGTCAACGGAGTTGCTCTCCAGTAAGAAACGCATCTGGAAGTTGGCTGTCCCGGCCCACTGGCTCACGTCCAGTGTAACCGGATGCCACACGTCCAGGTCATTGTTCCCTCCTTCGTTCCACTCGGGCCAGCCCCGGATCGGTTGCCATTCCAGGCCATCGCTTGAAACCAGAATATAGCTCTGTTCCTCACTTGCGCTGTCGTCGGTTTCCAGCCATTCCCAAAACGATGCCAGGACCAGGTCGCCGGCCGCGTATCCGGAAAGGTCTATGGCCGGGGTCTGGAGGTACGAGGTGTACTCGTCCCAGGTGTCACCGTAGAGCTCGGTGCCCCAAAGGGAGGTGCCGGAATATGCAACCAGGGGGCCGTCGTTATAATAGTCCGTATCAAGGGTTCCATGTTCCCAGGGGCTGTTGAGCCTGTCGTTGGTGCCGGACCAGCCGTAGGTGGTCCAGCCATCCTCGGTTGTCAGGTCCTCGAAATCTGTCTGGTAGTTCACCACGGGCGTGTAGTCCTGGACCTTGATGTCATCCAGTGCCCACAGGTCTCCGTACTCGTACTGCTTAGGGTCTCCCAGTCCCCTTTCCACGTAGTTGAACTTGACCAGGACATTGCTCTGACCTGTGTAGTTGGACAGGTCGACGAACCTGTTGGTCCAGATGAAATGTCCACGGTCAGCCTCGTTGGGACGGTCGTACCACTGCACCTGGGTCCAGGTGGCACCGCCGTCGGTTGAAACCTCAACAGAGGCCATGGAGGCGTAGTGAGCGCACCTGTCCCAGTAGCTGAGCACCGGGTTCGTGGTGGTGGCCAGGTTCAGACTCAGGGTGACCGTTTGATCAAGGCCGATGTTGTGGGCGGTGATCAGGTGGTGGTCACCGGTGTGGGCGTTCCAGTTGACCGCTTCCTCGATTAGGATACCCTCAACACCGTTCTTTATAACATTGTCCTGAATGTCGAAATCAGATGCATAGTCTATCAGGATGGCCTGGTCATCAATGTTCATGAAGGTGTTACCATGGGCGGTGAGGTCCACGTAATCATCCTGGAAGTAGAGTCCCTCATCGGGAAGGTCGATGAAGTTGGAGTTCATCACCGTGATGTCTTGAAGGAAATTCCCGACGATACCCCGGTTCTGGGTATGACCGGCCGTTGTATCCCGGAAATCGCAACCATCGACGTAGATGCGATTGGTGAACTGTGCATCGATCCCCTCTCCTTCGTTGTCCCAGAACACAGTGTCCCGGAAGTCGTTGGAGGGGTAAGAAACCGACTTGGGCCCGTAGGCCATGTCCCAGTGGCTGGCGGGTCCCTGACCAACGTACTGGAGCCTGGGGTCCGTTATTCCGCCGGTGGTCTCCCAGTTGCGCAGAATTGTGTGCTGGCCGTCCACGGTCAGGTAAACGTCATCCAGGAACCAGCCAGGCGACACATCGTCTCCATCGGAAACCCAGTAAAGCCTCACCGGGATTGGGTTGGCCCATCCCTGAAGGCCTGTCAGGTAGAAGCTGTCCAGTACCCAACCGTCCTCCAAAATCATGTCCCGGTTGGTGCTGGCCCGGGTATCCGAGGGCATATCATAATCGTTCCCGAACCAGTGGTTACTATTTCCCGGATCGCCCCATCCCTCAAAGGATGTCATCCACCACCACCTCAGCTGGGTCTCGTCCCACCAGGCGGCGGCTCCGTAGTCACCGGCCTCGCCCCAGTACCAGTTCCAGAAGCTCAGTGTCACCTCATCGGCACCGGATATCCCGGAAAGGTCCATCTCGAACTCGATGTAGTTGGCATCGTCCCAGCTCTCTGCCGGGTTCATGTAAGGATCGGATGTCCACTCGGGGGTGTACCCGCTCCACAGCACCTCGGAGTTGCCCCGGGGGGTGTTCTCCGGCATGTAGTAGGAGTTGCGGATTACAACACCGTCAATGTCGTTGTTGGAAATGTTGCTTCCCTCGACCGATACGTTGCAGCTTCCCAGGTCGCGGTCCAAATAAAATCCGTAATCACCGTTCCCCATGATGTTTGAATTCAGGACATATCCCGATGCATTGTCCATCAGAATACCGTTGTCAGCATTGTTTGTCACGTTGCTATCCAAGACCTTGAGCTCTCCGAAGGCCACGTTGGATACGTCAAGTCCGTCATCTCCATTGCTGTCGATAATGGATCCTCCATAAACATATACCGAACAATCGGCCCTGATACCATCAAGATCATTGAGCTGAACGGTTGAACCGCCAACGTTGACCGCTCCCTCGGAATAAATCTCCACGGCCCTCTCCACCATGGCGCCATTGGACAGGCTCAGGGTGCTCCCATCGGCATTGGTGAAACCGTAGGACATGTCGTAGAAACCCGTACCAAAGTCACCGGCGTCAAAGGCACAGGGCCCGACACCGTCTATTGTGGGATCGATCAGGTTGGTAACTATTCCACCGTCTCTGACCTTGAAGGTACCGTCATTGTGTATCCAGTGGTCGCCATCAGCGCTCTGGTTCATAAAGAGAGTACCTATCAGATCCATCTGAAAAGTCGGGTCGATGGTCACGTTTCCGTTGCAAAGATAGGCATCCTGAGACCAAACCATGTTACTTCCAACTGTATAATCACCGATATACTTTGCAACCACCACCGTGTCGGTTCTCTCGAACAGGTTTCCCACCTGGTCCATTATATGGTATGTAATTATGTGCTCACCCGGGGCCAGGGAACCTATGTCGGCATCCGCGGCAACACCGGTGAAATCCACCCATCCTCCACCATCTATGCTATATTGCGCAAGTTCCACACCAGCGGACTCGGACCAGCCGCTACCGCCTGAATCCTCTGAAAAAAGCGGGTCCTCCTTGGCCATGACAAAATAGTTACTCTCGTTTACATGGTAGACGCCGTTCAGCCAACATTCTTCCGCATCCCAGCTGTCATCGTAGGGATAGAACCACTCGATGGTGGAGTTGGTCTTCCGTGTGCTGCCACCGAACTGTCCTTCGGTCATTATGTCGGGATCGTCATTGTCCTGGATGAAATCGACCTCGTAGTCGGCGGTGTTCCCGGCCAGGTCGGTCATCCGAGTTGTGACAAGCCGATGGCCCCAGTCATCGTAAGGAGCCGTCCAAGGCCCCTCGGTCATGCCGTTCTCGTTCCAGCTCAGCATGTAGGTCAAGACTGCATCGTTGGAGTGCATGGTGTCCGGCAGGTCCTCGTTGAAGGCATTATCGTTCCCGAAGTCATAGTCTATCCTGTAGGGATGGGCCTCGGTGACCGTCCAGTTGATCCAGACCCGCTGGTGAAGACCCTCCTCAGGCATGTTGTTGTAGTAGACCTTTTCCTCGGACCCAGGAAGGGATCGAACCCCATCCAGACCGGGGGTGTATAAGTAGTCGGGATTGTCGCTTTCAGCTGAGATTGTTGGGGGTAAGGCGGGATCGGTTATATCGATGACCACCGGGTGGGAGGTGAAGGCGTTGGTGGTTATTGTGGTAGGCCCAGTGACCGTCACACCATCGGTTGCCACATCACAGGTGAACTTGTCCCCCTCATCCACATTCCCATTCGTCAGGAAGCAGACGAAGAAATCCAAACCGGCATCGTTACCATTGTCGGTGTCCGGGATGGCCCAGGAACCTCCGGTCACCGTTACGGTAACGGTCCATGGCCCCGTTCCGGCTATTGCGTAAGAATCGGTCAGGGCGTTATCTCCACTGTCATACTCCCCCTGTGGTGCCGAATCATCGAAATAGACCGCGATATCCGCAAGGTCGGTCGTGGGGTCGAAGGCTCCAGCGGTCTGGGTCAGGGTGAACTCCACTTCGATTAAAGTGTCCCCGTCGCCTCCATCCTGCAGGTTCAATCCAAATACGGACCGTACGGATCCATCATCGTTCATGTACGTAGACAGTCCGTCCGAAGCAGTGTGCTGAGGCATCAGCGCGTGTCCAACGGAACCGGTTGTCGTACCGGTCGTGTTTATGCTTAAAAGTCCTATCATTCCGATCAACAGGACCAACATGGCTGATCCTAAAATGCCCTTCTTCAGCATACCGCCCTTGGTCCTTTTAGACGTTCTTCCGCTCATTTTCAGTCCTCCTTTTCCTCGTCTAGGTCATCATCTGGAAGCTCATCAAGATCGGGGTCGATCTCATCATCTTCTTCCGGTTCATCCTCATCAAGGTCCTCGTCAAATACTTCCTCGTCAAGGGCTTCCTCGTCAAGATCGTCCTCGTCAAGGGCTTCCTCGTCAAGATCGTCCTCGTCAAGATCGTCCTCGTCAAGATCGTCCTCGTCAAGATCGTCCTCGTCAAGATCGTCCTCGTCAAGGGCTTCCTCGTCAAGATCGTCCTCGTCAAGATCGTCCTCGTCAAGGGCTTCCTCGTCAAGATCGTCCTCGTCCTCCTCCATCTCTCCGTCTCCCATGAGGGTGGCCGGTTCATCTTCGGACAGGTCCTCGCCCTGACCCCTGCGCATTACGTAGAGCAGTATGATTATCAGGACCAGTATCAACACGATGGCCGCCAGGGCAAGGAAGTACCACATCAGCTTGGTGCGGTCCTCGGCGGTGTCCGCGGCAAGATCTGAGGTCTCCTCATCGTTTTCCAGCTGCCGTTTTGCAACCTCGTCAGGCACACCGTCGCCATCGGCGTCGGGGTCAATGTTGTCCCCTATGCCATCACCGTCGGTGTCCTGCCACTCGGTGGGGTTGGACGGGAAGTCGTCATCGTCGTTGCCAATGCCGTCACCATCCATGTCACCATCCAGTTCCAGTCCGGTGGTGGAATCATCGGAGCTTGCACCGACGTTCCAGGCATCGGGCAGACCGTCGCCGTCCATATCCTTGGAGGCCGCCGGGTCCATGGGGAAATCATCCATGTCATTGAGTATCCCGTCGCCATCCATGTCTATGTCGGTCTGATCAGGCGTCCCGTCACCGTCCAGATCGTTGGGGGTGCTGTTGGTGTTGTACGGATCGGTCCCGAACTCCTTCTCCAGCTCATCGGAATAGCCGTCGTTGTCGGAATCGTGATCGATGTCATCGGGGAGGCCGTCACCATCCAAATCGGAGGCCACCTGGACGCTCTCGGATGTTATTGCGGTTCCGTTTGCACTTCCATCGTTGGGGATGACTATTACATATATGACCTCACCCTCATTTACTTCAGTTGACTCGAGGGTGTTTCCACCTTTCTTGCCCCATCCCTGCTGGATGAGACCATTCAGATTATACCACCGGAAGTAGTATCGGGAATCGTCACCATCCAAATCGTAATACCCAGAGGGTATTGCCTGTATGTCCACGTTTGATGTGGGGGTCGCCGGTATAAGGGACACACCGTCCAGCCTAGGTGGGGTGTTGAGTATCTCGATGGCATTGGAATCCACGGGTTCACCGTACCCCTCACCATCGTAAGGCGTCACCATCACCATCACCATATCACCCTTGTTGAACATGGTGGATTCAAGGCTCATTCCGGTGGCTCCGGGAATGATCACCCAATCGGTTTCGGTGGTGGTATCGTTGCCGGTGCCGGTGGTGGTGGTCACCTGTCTGTACCACTGGTACTTGAAGGTCCTGTAGGCCTTTCCTGTATCGGCCAGGAACTCCTGGTAATCATCGGGGTCCATATCGGAGAACCCCACCGGTGTGGCCGTCAGGGTGGAATCCTTGTAGGCCTCCAGGGGACTGACAGTCACGTCCAGGATCGTTGGAAGGGCGTTTCTTATCTCCACGTTGTGGGATGTTACCGGATCGCCCTTGTTGTAACCGTCTGTCGGGGTCACCGCAACCGTGACCACATCTCCCTTGGTCAGGTAGTCGGACATCAACATGTCGCCGGTGGCGCCCTCGATTGGCACCCCGTTTCGCATCCACTGGAAGGTGAAGTTGGCGTACTGCACACGAAGAGCTGTGTCAATCGACACAATCAGATCGTCTTCCGCAGTCGGTTCATCCGGGGTGATTATTATCATGTCGACGCTCAGATCGAAGTCCAGATCGGGTTTGACATTGATGATGGTCACTTCCTGGGACATCACCACCTCACCGAATTCCTCACCATCGTAGGGTTTGACGGTGAAGTGCCAGACCTCGCCGGGGTTGGTGACATCCGGCGATATGCTCAGCACATCGTTGTACTTGCGCATCATATCCCCGTCGCGGTACCACCGTATCTGGGTACCGGCCAGGTCCTCGTTCTCATCGAAATCTTCCTCGCTGTAAGTAGCGGGGTCGTAGTCGAAGTCCATCAGGGTGAAGTGAGCGCTCAGGGCATCCCTGTTGTTGGGATCCACCGGTGATATGAGGGCATCCATTGCCTCGGGTACATCCTCAACGTTCGTCACGGTGATTACTATGAACGCCTCCACATCGTGGCCGTCCATACCGTCGGATACCACAAAGGTCACATTGGTGACCCCGAAGTAGTTCTCATCCGGTATGATGGTCACGAAGCCGTCCTCGTCCACCACAACATCCAGGCCATCGCCCTCATCTATGGTGTAGATCAGGTTGGCCGGGTCACCGTCATCCTGGAACAGTTCGTCCAGGCTGAAGATGTCCTCCTGCACTGTATCCTCATCAAAGGTGAAATTGTCCGAGACCTCCGTGCCTATGACCGGTTTGAAGTCCAGCACGATCACGATGGTCAGTGACTCGGAGAGGGGTCCCTCGAAGGTCTCCTCCTCCTCGCCGCTTGTGGCGGTCACCAGGATCGTTTCGAAGGCCTCTGCCAGATCATCCTGGGTACCGTCGAAGGATGCAACCATTAGCTGCTCCAGGTACTGCCCCTCGGAATCGGTCTCGCCGCTAAGGGGTTCACCGCTCTGAGGATCGATGGTAACTGCCACACCGCCGATCGGAAGGCCCATGGGGGTCTCCACCTGAACGGTTGCGGTGTAGTAAACGTCCACCTGACCGCCTATGAGGACCGTCAACCTGTCGGTCCAGTCGAATTCCACATCGTAGAGGCTTACCATGGCGCCCTCGTCGGCGTATATATCGTCCCGAGCAGAATCAGAGAAAACGTCGTTTGTCACTTCGACCTCCGCGTTGGACACGTACAGACCGTAGTAGTTCCAGGTGTAGACGTTATCGTTCATCACCATGTTGGTGGAACTGTCGATGTAAACACCCTTGTCGATGGTCATATCGATCAGGTTGTGGTGTATCTCGATGCCGTTGGAGTCCACGAAGTGTATGGCATCCTTGACATGACCCGTGAAGTCATTGTCATGTACCATCACTCCCTCGCAACGGTATCCCACCACACCTTCCCGGTTATCTGTGAAGGTGTTTCCTGAAACCACGCCTGTGGTATCCTCCATGTGCACGGCGTCAGCTGTGATGTCATAGAACCAGTTATTGCGGGTGATGTCCACGGTCCCGCCCTCGTAGTACACACCGTACTGGGTATCGTGTATCTCGTTGAGGAATATCTCGGGGTGGGAGTTGACGACGTAAATGCCGCCCATGTAAGAGTTGTATATCTCGTTCTCTCGGATGATAACAACCTCCCCGGCTTCCTGCCGGGTCGTGCTGAACCCTTCCTCCACGTAGATGGTCCGGGCGTTCTCGACATCGTTGCCGTCCAGGGTTGCAGAACCGTAGATCCTGAACCGCCAGTAATCTCTGGGCTCGTTAATATGGAACCAACGCCCCTGAACGTTACCCAGACCACCCGGACCTCCGCCGGGTGCCACGTAAAAGGATATCTGGGACGTGGGATAGTTCACCTGGTACTGTCCCCAGGTGTCCATGTCTGTGCCCCAGGGAACCTCGTTCATTATCACACCGTTTGCGCTGGTGAGCGCAAGGCTGGAATCACCGAAGTGGGCATAATCCAGCAGGTCCTGGGTGAGGATCGGACCCTGAAGCTGGTATGTCGGGTTGCTGCCAGGGTTTACGTTGGCAATTCCGGTCCAATCCTGCAGATTGATATCGCCCTGGTACCATGCCCTGAAGTTGTTGTCATGGGCATCCAGCATACCGCCAGCTTCCACGATAAGAGCCCATTCACCGGGTTCCGAGCAGCCGAAACCGAAGAGCTTGTTGTCCTTGGCGATCAGTGTACCGCCGTCCCTGATAACGATGTTTCCGGGATTCATGTTGCCATCGCCGTCACCACCGTACCAGTACACGGCGTTGTTCTTCACGGTGGATGTACCGGTGATCAACCACTCCACGTATTCTGCGGTCTCACCGCCGTTCATGGGGTTGTCATCCATTACGTAGACTCCCCACTCGTAGTTGTTGAGGAAATCGTTGTTGATCATCTTGACCTCGGAATCATTTCCGATATTGAGTCCGACTCCATTGGACGTGAACACGTTGTCCCGAATCAGGACCGGTTCATCCGTATCATCGAACCCGCTGTCCTCGATCTCGACACCGTTGTAGACGTTCTGGCTGACGATGTTGTCGTAGAACCTGGCATCCGAGCTGTTAATGAAAACACCCTCGGAGTTGGCGATGAACTCGTTGTTGTGGATCAATGCCTCGGCATCGTATATCTCCAATCCGTAGTAATCCTCGTCGTACCCATTGAGTGAGAAGAGGTTATCGTAGACCTCGATCCATTCATAGTCAAGATTTGACCATTCGGTGTAAGTGTCCTCGATATAGAGACCGCCCTCCAGGTTGCCTATGAACTCGTTGTTGAAGATATCGTTGGGGAAGAACTCCACCTGCCGGAACCGGAGATCGTCGAACCAGGTCTGGCCGGGACCGGCCACCCTGATCTGGGTCGACTCGCCCTCGGCATCATCGAACCAGGTCCGGGTTCCATCTAATGTAAGTTCAATGTCATCGATATACCAGCCGCGGCCGTCATATTCCGACTCCACGCCCCACTGCCATCTGACCACAACACTGTTTCCGATCCAGGGGGTAAGATCGAATTCCTCGAACTCCCAGTCCTGTTCTTCATCGGTGATCGATTCCGTATCTGCCATAAAGGCGGGTCCCCTCTTAGAGCTTTCCGTGGGGTCCTGATCCGGCAGGTTGAGGCCGTAGCACCAGGAATCACCATCGTATCCAAGATTGGGTGTAATTCGTTCCCATCCCGTACCATCGTTGACCTCCACGAATCCACCTGTACTGGTACCCGCACCCAGCAGCCAATGCCAAAACGAAAGCTTTGCAGACGTCTGGGCGGTTGTCAGGTCAAGGGTGACCTCCATCTGGCTGTGGGACTTGGAATCCGTTGTTGGGTGATACGCATGGGTACCGCTGTGGGCCCTCAACGGCTCGTAAACATCGTTCCACTCCATACCATAATCACCATTATCCTCGAAGCGGTTACCGTCCACCTGCAGGCCCCACTGATAGTCACTACCGTAAAGTCCTGTGCACTCGGTGGTCACACCGTTATCGGAGAATATGTTGTTGTAGATGCGACCGTACGTATCGGAGCCGACATCGAGATAGAACCCCTCGTTGTAGTTGTTTGTAATGATATTGTCGTGGAAGTCCAGGTCAAGGTAGTCGTCCGATTCGATGTACAGACCATAATCCTGCCCTGTCCTGTCGATGGTGTTGCCGAAGAAGGTTATCTCAGAGGTCTCGTCGGAATATATGTAGAAGTATCCAACGTTGTCCACATAGGTGTTGTCCTCGAACCAACCGTTCAGGTTCCCTTCGCTTGCGTATAGATATACACCATAATCATCGCCATTGCACATGTTATTTCGGATCTCGTTTCCGATCATCCAGACCTCAAGATCCTCTTCCAGCTCCACGTAAATAGCGCTATCGTAGTTGTTATTGATGGTGTTGTCTATCAGCCAAAGGTTGGTCTCCGAGTAATCGTCCTGGTATATCTCCAATCCGTAATCATCCATGCTTCCCGAGAGGTCGTTCCCCTCGATGTGGGCGAACATGGCTGAATAGTAGGCATCCAGGTAGAGGTTAGTGTTGTAATTGTTGGAGAACGTATTATCGATAGCGGCAAACCAATAGATCGGATCATAATCGTAATCACCATATTCTAGATAGGCTCCATACCCATCATTGTTTGAAACATCGTTGCCCTCCATGTACCAATACATTGGTACGTCGTAAATGTATTTGTAGATACCATCGTCATCATTGTTGTTTATATTATTTCCGATGAGGTTGTAGATCTTCACACCGCCTATATAGCTGGTATCCAACTCCAAATACATTCCATATTCGCAATTGCTGAAATCGTTGTTCACCAACGTAGTGTATATGGGAGCTCTGCAATCCTTCGTGTACATCCCATAATCATCGGCATAGGAGAAATCGTTCCCCTCGGCATACACATACATGGAATAGTAATTGTTCTGGGTCCATAGACCATAATTATCCGCGAACCTGGCATCGTTATTGATGAGCTGAACGTCAACGATCCCGCCTGAGCTTCCCGACCCGACTCGAAGTCCGTTGTTGTTGTAGCGGACATCGTTGTTAGATACTACGGCGCTGCAGCCCACCCCGTAACTTCCACTGTTTATGTGTATCCCATTATCACCGCTGTGATGGATTTGGTTCCCATCCACCAGGGCGCTGTGCACCTCTTCTATGAAAATGCCAGCATCGCCCCAATCATCTACGTCGTAATCTATCACGTTACCTGTATAGATGTTAGGGTCTGCGGTCTGTCTGTACCAGAAATCCGTCTCCACGTTGGCACCGATGGACGGGCCGTCGAAGTTCTCGAATATCAGGTTTGCTCCTGGTGTCATGGTTGTCACCGAGAGGTCGTCGATGTACCAACCGGGGTAACCGCTATTTTCTGTCATGATGGTGAAGCGGACATAGAACTCCGATGAACCAGCATAATCTGATACATCGAAGCTCATGGGATGCCACATGTCCAGGCTGTCATCCCCCTGGTCATAGGTATCCGGATAACCGTACAGTTTATCCCACCGAAGACCACCGTCGGATACCAGGACATAGGACTGATCATATTCCCAGCCGTAGATGTCGATCCATTCCCAGTAACTGAGAAGTACCGTATCACTTGGGGTTGCACCGGACAGGTCGATCGCCGGGCTCTGCAGGTAACTGGTGTATGCATCCCAGTTATCATCATCCATATCGGTCCCCCATAGGTAGTCACCGCTGTGGGCCATTTCGGGTCCGTCGCCCTTGGAATCGTAGTCAGGAGCACCGTGTTCCCAGGGACTCAGAAGGTATTCATCATCGTAGGAATAACCATAGGTGGTCCAGCCGTCATCGGTTTTCAGGTCATCGAAGTCGGTCTGGTAGTTGATCGTAGATGTGTAATCGGACAGGTCGATGTCGTCCAGCCACCATCCGTGGAAACTGTAATCACCACCGGGAGTGTCCCATTCGTTGTAGTTGAAACGCACCAGGATGTTCATGCCGGTCCAGTTGGTCAGGTCTATAAACCTCTGCTCCCAGATCCAGTTGCCCTGGTCATAATAATACGGGGTATGGTACCACATCACCTGCTCCCAGGTGTTGCCACCGTCGGTGGATACCTCTACCATGGCCTCGGCATCGAAGGAGGCTATTCTCTCGTAGTAGCTCAGCACCGGGTTGGTGGTCCCCGCAAGGTTGCAAGTCACCGTGACCGTCTGGTCGAGCCCGGTATTGTGAGCGGTGTTCAGACACTGGGTCCCGGACACTGCCTCGTAGTTGAAGGTTTCCTCTATATAGATGGAATACCCGGAATCGTAGAAGTAATTGTCATACACATCAGCGTCACAGACCCAAGAGGCATAGAACCCGTAATCCAGGTCGATGAAGGTGTTGTCCCTCACAATAGCATCGACATGATAATCACCTAAATCTATCCCCTCTCCAAGGTTTTCGAAGTGGCTGCCCTCCACCAGGACATTCTGGATATATCCACCGTAGATACCGTATTCCCCATCGGGCGCGTCCATGAACAGACAGTTCCGAACGTTAAGGGAGTGGGCCTGATAGACCTCAATATATTCTTCATCGTTGTCCCAGAACTCGGTATCGTCGAAGTTGAGAGCAGGCCAGTCGGTTGTCTTTGACTGGACTGTCCAGTGGCCGTTGGGGGCAATGGTCGTTCCGGCCAGCCACCGGGGATCGGTGGTGCCGCCGGTCGCCTCCCAGTCCCGCAATACGGTGGTCTCCCCGTCCACGGTCAGGTATACATCATCAACGAACCAGCCGGAGGTTATGTAGCTGCTGTCGGAAATGTAGTAGAACCTGATGGGAATGGGTGTTGGCCACCCGGCCCAATCGGACATGTCGAAGGTGTCCAGGATCCAGCCGTCGTTGTTCTCAGAGTCCCAATCAAGGGAATCGGAGTAATCGCTACCTCCTCCTAAAGATCCATCTCCGAAGTTCTGGTATCCCTCCTCTGATGTCATGGCCTTCCACGATAGGGTGGTCACGTCGAACACGTATAACATTCCATAATCGTTGGAATCACCCCAGTACCAGTTCCAGAAGCTCAAGAGCACCTCGCTTTCCAGTGATTCTCCGGAGAGGTCCAGCTGGAACTCCATGAAGTTAGCATCATCCCAACCCGCATCGGTTTCCCAGAGTGCCTCAACGCAATCCTCGGCTGGATTGCCGCTCCACAGGTACTCGGAATTGCCTCTCATGGTATAAAACGGGTAATAGTAGGAAAAGTCTGTATAGAAACCGTTCTCGTCGTTCTCCGATATGTTACAACCCTCCACGGACACGTTGCCGGTCCCAAGATCGTTGGCGAGGTAGATACCGCAGCCACCGTTGTCCATGATATTGGAATTCAGGAAGTAACCGGATGCGTTGTCCAGTTCGATCCCGTCATCGTTGTGACCGGTGACGTTGGAGCCCTTGATGGTGACATCCGCAAAATCGGCGTTCCTGATGTCCACCCCGTCACCGTTCCAGGTGTCCCGGATTATGGAACCGCCGTATATCATCAAACTATCGCCTGCATCGTCTAGGTAAGCCAGGATCCCATTATCATCGTTGTCCTGAACGATGGAGTTGTAGATGGAGGCACTTCCGTGGACCTCGATCTCATTTGCCCTTTCAACCAGGGCATCGTTGCTCATGATGAGTGAACTTCCATCATCGTTTATGAAACCGTACTCGGTGTCCAGGAAACCCTGGTCGAAGGTCCCGGTGGACACACACGGCCCATCGTCACCGTACACGGTGGGGTCGATCAGGTTGGTCACGATCCCGCCGTCCCGGACCTTGAATGTACCCTCGTTGTGGATCCAGTGATCCCCGTCATCGCTGTTGTTCATGAACAGGGTACCGGTCAGGTCCATCTGGAATGTTGGGTCAATGGTTACGTTTCCGTTGCAAAGATAGGCATTCTGAGCCCAGAGCATGTTGCTGCTGACAGTATAGTCACCTATATACTTGGCAACCACAACTGTATCTGTTCTGAGGAACGTGTTGTTCACGTGGTCGGTCAGCGAGTACGTGATGGTGTGCTCGCCGGGGGCAAGGGCGCCGATGTCGGCATCGGCGGCTGCACCTGAAAAATCGACCAAGGTGCCTCCGTCCACGGAGTACTTGGCTTCGTAGATATCAGCCGCCTCGTCCCAGGTGGTTCCGCCGCCGGTACCATCTGTTCTCAGGGGGTCAGCCTTGCTCATGAGGAAATAGTTGGACTCGTTGACGTGATACACTCCGTTCAACCAGCAATCGTCCTGATCCCAACCGGCGTCATAGGGGTAGAACCACTCAACTGAGGAATTGCACTTTTCAGTCGCTCCCCCGAACTGACCCTCGGTCATGATATCGGGCGCGTCGTTGTCCTGGAAGAAATCTATCTCGTAATCCGCAGTGTTGCCTGCAAGGTCGGTCATACTGACGGTCACCAACCGGTGGCCCCAGGGGACTCCCTCTATGTCCGGTCCCTCTGTCATGCCGTTCTCGTCCCAGCTCAGCATGTACGTCATGACTGCATCGTTGGAATACATGGTATCGGGAAGGTCCTCATTGAAGGCGTTGTCATTACCCTCATCGTAGTCTATGATGTAGGGATAATTCTCAACCCAGGTCCAGTTGACCCATACCCGCTGGTGCAGACCCTGACCAGGCATGTTGTTGTAGTAGACCTTTTCCTCGGACCCAGGAAGGGATCGAACCCCGTCCAGACCGGGGTTATAGAAATAACCGGGTTTGTTGCTCTCGGCTGTGTATCCGGATGACGGAAGGGCAGGGTCGGTCGTATCGATGACAACCCTGCGCGAGGTGAAGGCGTTGGTGGTTATTGTGGTAGGTCCAGTGACCGTCACACCATCGGTTGCCATGGAACAAGTGAACTTGTCACCGTCGTCAACGTTCGCGTTCGTTTCGAAGCAGACAAAAAAGTCCAAACCGGCATCATTACCATTGTCGGTGTCCGGTATGGCCCAGGAACCTCCGGTTATTGTGACGGTAACGGTCCAGGGTCCTGTCCCGGCAAAAGCGAAAGTATCCGTCAGCGCATTGTCTCCACCATCATACTCTCCCTGAGGATTGGAGTCGTCAAAATAAATCCCTATGTCATCAAGGTCCGTTGTGGGATCGAAAGCTCCGGCATCGGTGGTGATGGTAAACACAACTTCAATAAGATTGTCCCCGTCACCATTATCCTGCAAATTCAATCCGAATACCGATCTGGTGGACCCATCGTCGTTCATGTACGTTAACAGACCATCCTGGCTGGTGTGCTGAGGCATCAGCGCGTGTCCAACGGAACCGGTTGTCGTACCGGTCGTGTTTATGCTTAAAAGTCCTATCATTCCGATCAACAGGACCAACATGGCTGATCCTAAAATGCCCTTCTTCA
>Ga0272441_10002225_pt1 | contig 39782 bp, 34 predicted proteins | sample SSMProp6N_FD_193582 | JGI IMG/M metagenome (GOLD analysis project Ga0272441, IMG submission 193582) | Marine sediment archaeal communities from Little Sippewissett salt marsh, Falmouth, MA, United States - SSM-Prop-6N | ecosystem: Environmental > Aquatic > Marine > Wetlands > Sediment ... | reverse complement strand
ACGGCGGATTGCCGATGACGACGTCGGCCTCGGGCCATTCCGGTTCGACGGGATGGCCGTCGTCATCCAACGCAAGAATGGCATCTTTCAGCTCGATGTTATCGAGCGCTTTCAGGATGGGTTCGGACGGCCAGCCGAAGCCGTTTTCATTCAGCCATTGGATGTATCCGATCCACACGGTCGCTTGGGCCAACTCGTGCGCGTACTCGTTGATCTCGATGCCGTAGAGCTGCCGCGGGGCGGTGACTGGAATCGTGAGCGGAAACCCGAGATTCATGCCGTAGGCAATGACTTCCTTCTCCAGATTGAGCAACTGCTGCAGGGCAACATAGAGGAAATTGCCGCTGCCGCACGCAGGATCGAGCACTCTTGTGCTGGAGATCTCATCGGCAAACCCATGTAGCAAGCGTTCGAGTTTCCGGCGAGCCCTTGTCCTTGCACCGCCTGCTGAACTGGCTGTCTTCCACTCTGCAGCCATGTGCTCTGCTTCCTGCTTGACTTCTTCCCAGTGTCTGCGGAGCGGACGCATCAACACAGGCTCGACGAGCAGCAGGATTTCTTCTCGACCCGTGTAGTGGGCGCCCAGCTGTGCTCGCTTGCTGGGATCGAGTCCGCGCTCGAACAGCGTGCCGAAGATCGAGGGTTCGATGGAGGACCAGTCAAGTTTTGCGACCCGGGAAAGGATCTCCAGCTCGGCTTCGACCAGCGGAGTGCCTCGGAGGAATCGAAGATGCCGCCGTTGAAGTGTGGAATCCGGTCGAGGAAGAAGTACCCGCCTTCGGCCATGTGCCCGAACAGCTCTTGCAGCAGCTCGCAGAATCGCTCCGGATCGTCCTTGGTGCCGTCGACTAGCTTGGTGAAGAGGTTTTCGGGTAACAGGCCAACGCCCTCTGCGAACAGGCAAACAGGATACGGATCAGGAAGTGAGCGGCATGCTCGGGGTCGTGCCCGGCTTGCCGTAGCAATTCGGCGAGCCTGCCGAATTCCGTGGCCGCTTGCTGGGTAACGCTCTCGATCGTCTGGTCCGCGCGCAGGCTCTCCGGATGCTCAAAGGCCTGGCGCAATGTATCCAGGCCGTCCTTTGTGACGAGGTCATCGAGCGATAGCGAGATCGTGCGTTTCACGGTGTTGGTGAAATTCGTGTGGATGAGGATGGTCTCCATATCGGACACGATCAGGAGTGGAGGGTTGAGCAACGCGTCACGGTAAAGCTGCAGTTGATCGTAGGCCGCGCCAAGATCCTTGTGCTTGCCCTTGTACTCCCAGGCGAAGCAGCCCTTCTTCCAGACATCCGCCCAACCTTGCCCGCCCGTGCTCTTGCTCACACCCTTCTCGAACGTGAACGTCGTACCCTCGGGATCGGCCTTGGCTGGAGTTGGGTGGCCGAGCATGCGGCAGATGTCGATGAAGTGTTCTTGCGATGCTGCGCTCTCTTTGAGCTTTGACTTGCGCCACTTCTCTACGAACGCTTGCGGTGTCAACGTCGCCTTGGCGACTGCACCCTCCCTTGTTTGCGCAAGACATGGACTGTACTTACTTTACCGCAAGTCTACTCGGCGTGTCGTTGTGAGCGCCTAACCCTTCGGCAACAGCCACAAGAGAATGGCAAAGTAGTGGACGATGCTGCCGCCGAGCACGAATAGATGCCAAATCATGTGGCTGTAGGGAAGCCGCTTCCAGAGGTAGAACACGACACCTACGGTGTAGGACAGTCCACCGGCGCCGATGAGGATCAGCGCCTCGTGGGGCACCTCCAGCCACAGCTGTCGGCCGGCGAGTACCCCAATCCAGCCCATGGCGAGGTACAGGACGAGCGCGAAGCCGCGATAGCGACCGACAAAAACTGTTGCCAGGACGATTCCCAGGATCGCAAGCACCCAGACTGCGATGAGCAGTCCCAATCCCCATCCTCCGGACAAGGAGATCAGCGTGAAGGGTGTGTACGTGCCGGCAATGAGCAGATAGATTGCGGAATGGTCGAACACCCAGAATACGCGCTTGGCACGGGGGGCATGAATCCCATGAAACAGCGAGGAAGATGAGTGAAGCAGGATCAAGGTTGTGCCGTAGATCGCAACGCTGACCACGTGTACCCACGTGCCATGGCTTGCAGCTTTCACGAGCAACAGGACGAGCCCTGCGATGCTCAGCAATGCACCGATTCCGTGCGTTACGCTATTGGCAATCTCTTCTCCGACGGACAGCTTCGGCGGCTCAATCCGGATTCTCTTCTTGGGCATGGAAACCTCATGTTACGCGACCGTTGATGAGGAATCCGCGTTCCACGACGGGTTGCGGAAAGGGGTCAGGAACTGGGCAGCAACCAGAAGAGGATGGCGAAATAGTGGCAGGCACTGCCACTGAGCACAAAGAGGTGCCAAACCATGTGCCCGTAGCGGAGGCGTTTGGCGCAGTAGAAGCCGACACCTCCGGTGTACAGCAATCCCCCCGCAAACACGAAGAGCAGGGCTTCGTGAGGTACTTCGATCCACAACTGACGTCCAGCGATCACAATCAGCCAGCCCATGGTGATGTACAACGCGACCGAGGTCTTGCGCAATCTGCCGATGAACAGGCTCTTGAACACGATTCCGAGGATGGCCATTGCCCAGATGGCGATCATGAGAACGAGCCCCCATTCTCCCCACAGGGAAATGAGCAAGAACGGGGTGTAGGAACCGGCGATTAGCAAGTAAATGGCCGCATGGTCGAAGATCCAGAACACGCGTTTGGCACGCGGAGCGTGCAAGGCGTGATACAGGGTCGAGGACAGGTGCAGCAGAAACAGACTGGTGCCGTAGATGGCGACACTGACCACGTGAAGCCATGTGCCGAACCGGATTGCCTTGATCAACAGAAGCACGAGTCCGGCGATGCTCAGCAAAGCTCCAATCCCGTGTGTAACAGCATTGCCGATTTCTTCACCGACGCTGAATTTGGGAGGCATCATGCGTGGCTTGCTGCTCATGTCAATGGATGGTATCCCAATGGGGCATGTCGATCAGCATGGCGTACCGAAGTTACGGACGTAGTGATAGCCGGCCCTTGTCTTGCTCACGAGTGTGAGGGCTCCCATTTCGCGCAGCGTGTAGGCGATCTGTTGCGCTACCCGGCGAGGCCGAGCAATCCTCCGCGCAAGATCGGCGGTGGTGAAGGGTTCTTCAAGATCCGAGGGAACTGCAGCAAGGAAGTCGCCTGGATGCTGAAACCCGACGCGATCGAACACCTCGATCAACCGGCGTTCCTTGACCTCCCAGTCTCTCCACCGCCGCTTCCGTGCCGTGCGGGGCCGACGTACCTCTTCGATGTGTACAAGAAGCGCCTCGATGGAGAGGTTGCCATCTCCCAAGAACTCACGAAGGTTGACGAGCTGATCGAAGATATCGTGGATGGCTCCTTTTCGTGGAGAACGCCGAGAACTCGTGACCTTCCCTTCCGCATCGAGCGAAGTAATTGTCTTCTGCTGCGTGATCGGCAAGACGAGATGCACGGGGTATGCCTTGAGCAGCACACTAAGTTTGCGCTTCAGCGGGAACGTGGATCCGGTTTGGATCTCGATCACCGACGATCCGCGGACAATGTCCGCGACGTGGCGACCGACGCGAACCTCGAAGCGATCGCCTGGCTCGGCAATCCATTGCTTCAACGACGCGTGAAGCGGCTTTTCGTTCAGCGTGCCGATATGGGGTTTCGCGACGTGATCCATCATAGAACTAGCGCACAATCAACCAGGTTCCGAGAAGCAGAATGCCGATGCCGACAAGCTTGGAAATCGTCAGGGGTTGATGCAACGCCCCAAGTGCGCTGAAGTGTCCCAGCAGCGCGGAGAAGATGAGCTGTGACGACACCGCAAGGGTGATCGACGGCGCAAGTCCGATCTTCGGAATTACGTACGCGTAGCCCCCGACAATGACGACGCCCAGCAGACCACCGAAGGCAATGACATACCAGGGCGCGGCCTTCCATGCCATCAGATTGCCTCCTCCGGAGAAGAGCAAAATGGCGCCTGAGGCCAGGAAGCCCCCGAGGTGGATGATGAACACGGATTCGATCACCCCGACATGATGCCCCAGCACCCCGGCGAACAGTGTTTGCAGGGCAATGGCGATCCCGACAACAATAGTGAGGATCACGGCAACAGCAACGAGAGACATCGAACCCCCTTCGATCTCAAGACCGTACGCCTCGATCGGTTCAGGTTTCGAGGGCGTCCATCAGATGGTAAACGAAAGCGCACTGCTCAGGGAAGAGCAAGAAGAAGGCGAGTACTTGATCCTTCGTAGGGCGAGGTTGACGGGGACTTCCCTCCGGATTCCGAACGCCCTGCATGAGTGCAAGTAGGCCGCTCAATTGAGGCTCGACTGTTTCTGCCAGCGCTTGAGGCAGTGTCCGATGTCCTGCGGATTGAATCGCAAGCTGGGCTTGCCCGATTGAGAACCGCGTTGCGGCTTCAAGGCGCTTGGTTCCCTTGCCGTCTCGATGGCCGGAATGAACAAGTGCCAGGGTCAACTGATCGAATAGTTCCTCGGCTGCACGCGCCAGATGAAGAATTGCGGAGGCCCAACTTCCGGCCAGGAAGACGGCGAGCGCCTCTTGTACTGCGTGCTGCACAAACGCACTTGCCCGGCCGCCGGTCTTCTCCAGCAGCTTCTCGACATACTGCTCCGGATCGTGGACGAGCGTGCTCCCGTCTTCGAGGCAGCGCGTACCGTACTCCGTGAGATGGACGAACGGGAGGTTGAGATTCAGCGAGTTCTTCCCGGGAGCCAGCACGCCTTGTACCAGGAGCTCCCAGAGGATCTCTTGCAAGGTGAGCACGTCGTGGCGTTCGTAATCTTCTGTCAATCGACGCAGATCGTTCTCAATGGCGTGGAAATGTGTTTGGGGGGTCTTTCGAAGAATCTCGAAAACGAAGGCTCGAAGTGTTGTCTTGTCCATGACACATCCTGATCCAGACGTGAAGACAGCATACGAAGGACGTTCGACGTTTACAACCGCCTACCGCTGTGTCGAAGGGTCTGACTGGAGGTCCAGAACGAGGTGAACGAAGAGCCTCACGGCGAAGGTCATTGCACGTTCATCGAAGTCGTAGGTTCCTGTATGAGCTGCCAGCATGTGATCTCGCGGCTTCTCACCCTTGCGAATGCCATGGAAGTCGGCACCGATGCCGATGTTGGTTGTCAACCCACCTTGGGATTGCACGTGAGCCATCATTTCGGTGAAATCCTCGGATCCCCCAAGCTTCGCCAAGTCGAAGGCCTCGGCATCGAGCACCCGCTTTGCCAGCGTCCGCACGCGTCCTGCCAATGCACCATCGCTCGAGGCGGTTCCTGCTTGCCCCATGGGTACGATTTCGAACGTGCAACCGTGCATCTGCGCTGCCGATTGGACAACCCGCGCTGCACCCGCGTACATCGAGTCACAGAGCTTGGTCGTCTCCCCGCGGACCTCTGCGGCCAACAGCGCCTCTGCGGGGATCACATTGCGCCCCGTACCTGCATGGAGCGTGCCGACATTAACGCGGGTGAATCCGTCTTGATGGCGCGGCAATGCGTGCAGATTCAACGCGGCGGTTGCAGCGGCGAGTAGCGCATTGTTCCCCTTCTCCGGGCTGCCACCGGCATGTGCAGGTGCTCCGTGGAATCGAATGTCGAGTTTGCGCGTTGCTGCATAGCCGCCCATGCCGGGAGCGATCTCGCCGAGTGCCCATCCGGTCATGAGGTGTTGGCCGATGAGGTAGTCGATGCCATCGAGCACGCCGGACGCAACCATGGAGCGTGCGCCGCGGACACCTTCCTCTGCGGGCTGGAAGATCAGTTTGACGCGACCCCTGAGCTGTGACTTCCACTGCGCAAGCAGCGCGGCCACACCCAGGCCGATGGCTGCGTGGCCGTCGTGTCCGCAAGCATGACACACTCCTGTGTTGACCGACGCGAAGCCTTCGGCCTGGGGGCGATGGCCCAAATCGTCACTCTCTTGAACGCCCAAGGCGTCGATATCGAAACGCAGGCCAATGGTGGGGCCTGGACCGCAGTCCAATGTGCCGACAACGCTGGTGAATCCCCCACGAGCCAGCTCCAAGTACTCGGGGTCTCCTCCTTGCGTGCACGCACGCTGCCAGTGGGTTTCCAATTCGGATTCCGAAGGCAAGCCCATGCGTGCCTCGGCTGCACACACGTCGCGTCCCGCTGTGACGACGTAGTTGAGTTCGACCAATCGACGGGCAATCAACGAGGCGGTCCGGAATTCTGTCCAGCCCGCCTCGGCATGCTTGTGAAAGCTTCGCCGATTCGCCACGAGTTGCGGCGAGAGGGCTTCGGCTTGCTCGCGGATCTCGTGGGCGATGGTTTCACTCATGCGTGCTACTTCCCAATCAGGAACTCCCCGTCCTGGTAGAATAGCTTCCCATCGGCCCAAATCCTTCCGCCTTGCGAGAGGTCGCACACCATGTCCCAATGGATCGCGGACTGATTGACACTTCCGGTTTCCGGCATGCCTCTGCCGAGTGCCATGTGGAAGCTGCCCCCGATCTTCTCATCGAACAGCGTGTTGCCGGTAGCTTGGGTGATCCCTCGATTCGTCCCGATGGCGAACTCGCCGACAAATCGTGCGCCTTCGTCGATCTCAATGATCTTCTGCAGGAAGTCGTCTCCCTTCTCAGCGCGTGCCTTCACAGCTTTGCCGTTCTCGAACCACAGTTCGACGCCTTCGAGCTTGCGACCCTGGTATGTCGTGGGATAGGAGAAGCGCACATGGCCCTGCATGCTGTTCTCCACGGGCCCGGTGAAGACCTCGCCGTCCGGCATGTTACGTTCACCACAGCAGTTCACGAACGTGCGCCCTTTGATCGACATTTCCAGTTCGACATTCGGAGCCTCGAGCCGAATCGCGTTCTTCGGATTGAGCCAATCGACGATCTTCTGCTGGGTTGCCTCGACGCCTTTCCAGTAACCGACAGGATCGTCAAGATCGGGCAGGCAAGCGCCATAGACGAAGTCCTCGTACTCTGACAGGCTCATCTCGGCGTCCTGGGCGTACGCGTGCGTTGGATACAGCGCACCGACCCATCGAAGATCACCCTCCGCGGACCGCTTCATCATGGTTCCGAAGAGAGCGGATCGAGCTTGGTTGACCATCGCCATCTTCTCCGGCGGAGTGTTTGTCATCGCTTTGGTGTTCGATGCACTCATCAGCGTGATGATGCCGTCGTACTGCTCAAACACGAGCTTCATCGGTGCGGGAATGTGCTGAAGTTGCTCATCGGAGCCGTAGCGATAGAGCAGATTGCCAAGCGTCGGCAACTGCACCATCACCATCGGGTTCCCACCGGCGATGTAGATCTCTTTGGAAATCGCTTCGAGTAGCGGCTCCGCAACGGCACCGCCTTGGACGAGGATGTTCTGTCCGGGCTTGACTCGGATCGAGTAGTTCACCAGAACTTGGGCCAGCTTCTCAACTCTTGGATCGGGCATGCAGGTTCTCCTTGTGCAGGGATGTCGCAGCGGGTATGGCCGCGCACTCGTATGTGGCTACCACGAGCGTAGCAGTTCAACTTGGCAGGTACAAGGGGAGTGTCTAGATCGTCAACACGTCGAGATCTCGCGCGGAGTGAACGGCTTGGCTTGGGGTCAAGCGGGCGATCTTGCGCTCCCCATCTCCGTACGCAGTGGTTGTGAACAGCGTAAGGCAGCGATCTTCGAACAGATAGGCGGGGGCAGCGGGTTGATGCGAGCGGACCATCACTTGAATACCGAGCTGCGCAGCGCGTTTCATGAAATCCTGACCACTGAATAGGGGACGTGACGCTGCAAGCGGTTTGACATCCGAAGCCTCGGCCCAGTCGCCCCAGGTCAGCGCACGCCACGCCTCCGACCCCAACGCGACCTCTCGAATGTGCTGCAATGCTGGCAAGTTCGGAAGCGCGCCATGAGCCGCGAACACGCCGAGCGGGTGCCATGCGGCGTACGGCAGGTACTGGAGCCCGTCTGCGATCACACGAGCGTCTTGCGGATCGAGGTCGAGCCAAAACCCGGCTGGCTGGAACTGCTTTGCTGCCCAGGCTTCGTGGTTTCCCATGAGGAGCACAGTATCTTCCGGTGCCTCGATCTGTCGTTGGAGAATTCGAAGAAGCGATCCGAGCGAATCTGGTCCTCGATCCAGGATATCACCCAGAAACACGAGCACCTCGTTCCCCGGATGAAATCGATCGAAGAGCTGTTCCACGGCGTCTCGATCTCCATGAATGTCCCCGATGAACACCATCGTGCGATCGGAAGCCAGCTCAATGAGCCGACTTTGTGCAATCCAGAGAGGGATAAGCCTCTCGATTTGCTGCTGAAGGTCTGATATGCCGCTAGCGCTGTGGAAGCTCATCGTGTGCTTTCTGGATGGCGTCGAGCACCCACTTGGGAAGTTTCGCCTCCGCGCTCTGGAACAACAGACACCGCAAGAAGTTTCGCGCGTTGAGATAGCGATGGTGAACGTTGGGGAGTTCGCCTGTCCAACGATGTTCCGGTACTAGTTTCGCAAGCCACTCGTTCAGTGCCGCGTTGTCGAGGAGTTCCCGTTCGAGTAAATGCACGATTGCCGCAGCCATCCGTGCGTCCTCTTCGAAGATGAAAACGTCGCAATCCGGTGTGATCGATGCCGCGATGGCGTCGAGTATTTCTTCGACTCCGTCTGTGCCGAACTCCGGACAGCGGACGAGTTGTCCGATTGCATCTGCGGCGTGTGCGATGACATGTCCCCACCAATGTTCCTCCGAGATGTACCCGCGCAAGTCTCGCTCTTCTCTGAGTAGTCGCGAGAGCGCAGCACGGCAGTTGTCAATTTGGGCCTGCGAGAGATAGGGTCGATCCCGGTGTACGTAGAGCACGGGTGCAAGGAGCAGTACGGAAAAGGCACGCAGGAACACCGAATCGGTTCCGGATTCCCCGATGCCGTAGAACAGGATGTCGTCCCGTAGCAGTGCGTCGTGAATTGTGCCCAATCCATCCCTGTCGAGGATGTCTCCGACGATCCATCGATGCAAGGCTCCGTAGACGCAACGCTCCCTGAACTCTCCTTCCGGATCACCAAGCAGCGGGAGTGCTTCCAGCATGAACGCGATGGGTTCAACGTCGTCTGGAAATTGGAACTCGCTCTGGGCAATCTCCCGGAAACGCAACTTGAGCGCAGCATCGACCATGAGGACCCCTTTCGTCTCTGATCGATGGTACTGCGCAACTCCAGGAGTTGCATACTGCGGGCCCGATCACGACGCAACCCTTTGGAATACCTGTGCCTAGACGGAGAGTTCCGAAGTGCAGTTGGGGCAGCGTGTCGCGTCGATGGCAATGGCTGTCTTGCAGTACGGGCAGTCTTTCGTTGTCGGAGCTGCTTCCTCCTCAGGCTTCTGTGCGCGTGCCACGGCACGAATCAAGAAGAACATCACCAAGGCTACGATGAGGAACGTGATGAGTGCATTGACGAACGCACCGTAGTAGATGGCGGCAGCACCGGCTTCCCTCGCGGCAGCTGCGGAATCATACAGCTGCCCGGATAGGTTGATGTATAGGCTTGCGAAGTCGACGTTCCCGATCAGCTTGCCAACGATTGGCATGATCAGGTCCCCAATGAACGACTTGACCACGGCTCCGAATGCTGCACCCATGATGAATGCAACGGCAATTTGCAGCAGATTTCCCTTCATGATGAAGTCCCGGAATTCCTTGCGCATGGCGTCCCCTTTCGGCGGTGAGATCTGTAGGTTCTCTATCATAGCCATACGGTGGGAATGTGAGGAACGTGAATCGCAGGGTGTATGTGTCAGCCGACGGACCGGAGGGCACGAGTCCGCCGGCATCCACAAAGATACTACGCTGAGTTGCCCTGCCCGAGGCGATCGATGACGCCGATCAGCCGATCGGCCAACTCGGGTTCCACCTGGCGCAGGGACGACACGAATGCGCCGAGTTTCGCGCCGCCGTCGGCCGAAAAGAGATCCAGAAAACTGTCAACGTCTCCGGTGGAGACAAGCTTCAGATCTGCTTGCTGCAACGCCTTGGCGAGCTCCATCCCAACGCGCTCATCTTTCTCGATATTCCGGAATGATCGACCGGTGTCCTGAAGCGCATTCAATGCCTCGACACGCTTGGCGATAGCTTCTGCCTCAGCCAATCCCTTATTGCGGGTTACCTCGGCTTCCGCCAAGCCTACCGAGCGCACACCCTCTGCTTCTGCTTCGCGCTTGAGAATGACAGCTTTCCACTCGCCCTGTGCCCGCTCGATGGCGGCATCGCGGTCGATCTCTGCGGCGCGAACCTCTTTGATGCGCGAGACTTCCATCTCCTCCTGTGCCACCTTCTGCTGAGACACGAACACACGCTGTTCCTTCTCACGCTCCCGAACGCCGATGGCTTCCGCGGCTGCCGATTCGCGCATTTCTGCGGCTTGCTTGTTCTCGGCCTCGACAACGCGAGCTTCGCGTTCCTTAACGGCGACGATCTGACGGCTTTCGGAGTTGATCTCCGCTTCCCGCTTGCGCGCGATGTCCGAGATGACTGTGTTGCCAGGTGCGTCGGTGATGTCAACGATACCGACGTTGGTGATGATGCAGCCATATTCCTCCATGTCGGAGGACAACGCATGCTGCAGCTTGGCCGCGATCTCGTCCTTCTTCTCAACAATGTCTTCTGCAGCGAACGCCGTGGTCGTGTTTCGAATCGCGTTCTCCATCAGTTCCTTGACGCCGCTTACGAAGTCGTCTACGTGCCTTCCGGGCCATCGCTGTGCGGACTTCAACGGCTCAGTGACGCGGACGAATACGGAGGCAGTGAGCGTGAAACGGGCGTTCCTTGCCGCGAACGTCACCATCTCCGGCACGCGCAACTCGAGCACGCTGAGCGGGACTTCAGTGACATCCATTCCGAGCAAAGGAACCCAACTGGGGAAGTAGTAGTACGTTGATCCGCTATAGCCCGCAATATCTGGTGTGCCGGAGTATACGACCACGCGCTTCCGTTTGATGATGACATGGGCTTCGTGCCGGGGCACGACACGGCGCTGCCTTGGCAGCGAGAGCACGAGCCCTCCTTTCATTGCAGACGGAGTGAGAATCATTACATCATACTATGGTGAGCTTATCAAAGCCATTTGCCGCTGTTTGCTTGCGCCTAGGATGCGCTTGTAATGGTCTCAAACGCGGGTTCACGTGTGGTTTCCCGCCCGGCGATTGCAGGCCTTTCAACGCTGCACCGATGAGCGTTGTCCGCATCACACGACGCTGATGGGTACTTCCTGTATAATGACCTCATGGCCACGTTGGACGATGTCGCACGCTTCCTAGGACTGTCGAAACGGGCTGTCCGAACCCGCGTGAGTGCATTGGGCGAGATCCTGAATGGATATCTCTCGCGGGGTGCCCGCAATCGGCTGATCTTCAAAGGGGAAGCAGTGGCCATTCTTCGACGGTTGGAGGAACTGCGCCAGCGAGAAGGGATTCCCATCCACGAGGCCGCCGAAAGATTGCGTGGCGAGATCAGCGAATCGGATGAGCCATCCGGGGTCTTCATCGTGCTCCAAGCAGACGTGGATGCAGCCGTTCTCAAGGACGTCATCTTCGAGCTTTCCAGCGAGCGCGATCACTGGAAGGATTACGCGATGATGCTGCAATCGGTGTTGCCGCAGAGTCTCATGTGGTTGAGCCAGATTTCTCCCGCGGTTCCCGGCGATCCTCGGCTGAATTAGTCTTCGATATCCACGCTTTCCGGTGTTCGACTATTCCTCGCCTGCCTGCGGCATGCTCTGCCTGGATTTGAAGCGCGAGATCACCGTTGCAGGGATGGACTGGGCGATGCGATCCCCTGGGCTTATCGCGGACAACGGCTTTGCCTCCGGCTCGCTGCGCGGGACATTGAGAATGGCGAGCTCGGTTCCGACACCGACCATCTGCTTGTCAACAACGGCAAGCCCCACCTGATGGTTTGCCAGACTGACACAGCTCGTCACGTGTCCGAGTACCGTACCGTTTCGTTCTGCGACGACAGCCCCCTCCTGGATCCTGCGATTGCCAGCCCCAATCTTGAAACGTACTGTGGAACGTGTCCTCGAGATGTAGTCGTTCACACAAGCTCTGCGTCCGACGAAGAATGCCTTGTGCAGCTTGATGTAGGAGCCAAACCCTGCTTCAAACGGATTCATGTTGTGCGGCCCCGCGAGTTCGTGACCATAGAGCGGTAGACCTGCCTCGGCTCGAGTGGAGTCTCTGGATGCCAGTCCGCACGGAAGCATTCCCATGGGTGATCCGAGTTCGATCAAGCGGGCCCACAGCCAGAGAACAGAGCTTCCGCCGACGTAGATCTCGTACCCCATCGTCTCTCCCGTGTACCCCGTTCTTGCCACAAGGAGCTGGTGCTCCTCGACATCGAATTCTCCGAATTCGGTGCGATCGAGTGCTGCGAGCCGTCCTTGGTCCTCTTCTCGGAGCAGCCGGCTTAGGATGTCGAAACTCGCAGGTCCTTGCAGCGCGAGGTCTACAACACCGCGTTCGCGCTTGAGATCCCGGAGTTCGACGGGCTTCACACGCAGTGCGGGGTTCTCCGCGCTCAGCGCAGTCCTGCCCTCATTGATGGCAGTCAGCCAAGCCCAATCCTTGCGCTCATTGACGGCATTGACCACGACAAGATACCGGTCCCACGCCCTGCGGTAGATCATCACATCGTCCAGCACATTCCCCTCGGCATCGAAAAGGTAGGCATACTGGGATGCTCCGTCTTCCAACCAGGAAGCGTAGTTGGAGGTCACAACATCGAGAAACTCGCGTGCAAAGCGTCCAGTGATGTGGAACACACCCATGTGTCCGAGGTCGAACAACCCAGCGGCGGTCCGAACGGCCTTGTGCTCTGCCAAGGCCGAGTCGTACCAGACCGGCATCTCCCAGCCGGAGAACGGGACCATCCGGGCGCCCAAAACGAGATGTGCTCCATGTAGTGCAGTCTGGAGTAGTCCTTCGGTGGATGGCTCTTCCCAGGACCAGGGATCCAGCAAAGGGCGGGAAGAAGGTTCCAGGAGTTCTTGCCCAATGAAGTATGGCTTGGACAGCACGAACTGCTCCGGGTGTCGGGCATAGGCTTCCTGGATCGTGAGCCCATCGCTCTCTGCCAACAACGGGATATCCATCCACTCTGGAAGCCTCTCCGGCCCTATGGATGGATCCCATGATTCAACCAACGCAGGGCCCTGAACCTTCCGAAAGACGTCCTGTTCGTCGAAGATGATGTACCCGTCGGCCAAACCACGCAACCATTGCCCAACGGTCTCTCCGGACCCTTGGGGTGCAAGGATGTACGCATCCTCAGCCCCGGAGAAAGCGACGACAATCGTGGAGATGCATTGCCCGGATTCGTCGAACAGGAAAGTCTTGCAGGGCTCGTTCAGTTCAAGTGCTAGGATATCCGCCGGGGTGGCTTCGTTTAGGAGTGCACGCACGCGCCCACCGTGCAGACGGAAGATCGCGCGTGTGGCGTCCTCGTCAAGCTGGCTTGTGGGAGGGTTGATGGCATCGGCATCGAATGAGGAAATCAACGCACGAACTTCACGCCTTGCCTGTTCCAGGATTGGCAGCGAGAGCTTGCCCCTGGATAGCGGGCTAATGAGGCCTTGGTAGGTGAAAGGTCGGATGTCCTTCAGCACACGCGCGATGATGGATGCAAGCGTATCCATGTGGTCCCTGGTCATTCCACGTTGTGTTGCCCACGGTGTGCCCAGGCGGATTCCGTGGGCATCGGCTGCGCTGGTATCCCCGGGAATCGTGTTCTTGTTGCACACGATACCTACAAGATCGAGGATTCGGGAAGCGACCTCTCCCATCATCACAAATCCGGTCTCCGAAGACAGTGGACGAAGGTCGACGAGCAGTAGGTGGGTATCCGTTCCTCCGTACGCGACGGTGAGGCCTTCACGCTCGAGGGCTGTCGCCAGATGTGCGCAGTTCTCTACGATTCGCCGCTGAAGGTCCTTGAACTCCGGTTGAAGCGCGATTTGAAGGGCGACCGCAAGCCCGGCGAATTTGTTGACATGAGGGCCCCCCTGGTGCCCAGGGAAGATCGAGCTATCAATAGCCGACGCGACGGCCGGATCCGTTGAGAGAATGACGGCACCGCGCGGGCCGCACAGTGTCTTGTGGGTTGTGAACGAAACAACATCTGCAATCCCGATTGGATTGGGATACTGTCTACCTACGATCAGTCCCGCCGTATGTGCGACATCTGCAAGAAGCACAGCACCGACACGATCCGCAATCTCCCGGAATGCATGCCAATCGGGCTGCCAAGGATAGGAGGTGAATCCCCCAATGATCATCTTGGGTCTGGACTCCTCGGCGAGCTTGGCAATCGTATCGTAGTTGAGCTTTCCGGTCGAAGGATCCACAGCATAGGAGACAATCTTGTAGCGTTTGCCCGTGACATTGAACTCGGAGCCGTGTGTAAGGTGCCCTCCCTCTGTGAGCGCCATACCCATCACGGTTTCCCCCGGTCGGACGAATGCGTCGTACACCGCGAGATTGGCAGCTGCACCTGAAAGCGGTTGAACGTTCGCGTAGATGCATTCTGCGGGAGTATCGTCAGTCGCGAAACACGCTGCTGCACGGCGACCTGCGAGAGACTCTATGACATCCGCGTATTCGGCACCCTTGTAGAAGCGTCGATCCGCGTACCTTCGATAGCTCGCCATCTGCACATCGAGTTGTGCCAATTGCGAGGGGTCGGTCTTCATCATCGCCTTTCGCGGATAGCCTTCGGCGTACACGCTTGAGAATGCTGATCCCAGCGCATCGCGAACGGACTTGGGCGTCAGGCTCTCCGATGGGATGAGGATAATCTTCTCCCGTTGTCGGCGCTCTTCCGCGGCAATGAGTGCCGCAGTTTGCGGGTCGATGTCAATCAGATGTCTGTGCTCGATCTGACTCATTGGGCAGGACCTCTCTCTCGAAGGGTTCGGGGTGAAGTCTACGTGGAAGGTCTCGCCCTTTCCAGCAAACCTCGGCGAGGAGAAAGAGACCCCCGCTGATCAGCGAATGCCCCCCGAGAAGAATCGGGATGTACGAGTCCGCAGCGCGCTCGGTCAACGCGCGCCAAATGGGATCATGAATCTCCTCAAGGCGCATGAGGTCGCTGTTGAACCGCACATCCGGGGGAGGTAGCACTCCTTTTGGGCCCGCAAGCAAGGGCCTTGTGTCAATCAAAGCGCCGTCTGCGCACGCCTCAAGCGCCGAGAAGAAGGTCTCGATCCCCATCTCTCGCACAAGCCTGGCGAGCACGCGCTCGCGGCGACTTGCTGTAGCCTTCATGCCACGTCCCTCGATCATGCCGCTGGTCTGGCAAGCGACTTCGCGTTCAAAATGCCTCCATGTGCCAGGATTCACGCGACCCACGAGGTAGAGCATCTGCGAGCGATCAGTGAGTAACGCCAAGATGCGCTCGAGCGAGGCGTGCTCAAGCTCCATCTCTTGTAGCGCTGCTGCCAAGCGCGGTCCACCACGGCCTGCATTCTTGGCCAGCAGGAGATCCGTCGGCGTATCGATGTCGAATTGCGTCGCCGCAGTACGAGGGAGCTGGTAGCAATCGATGCCCGAATCCGCGAGGCTGAACCCCAGCCCGTTGTCAACCTCAGGGAGTTGGCAAGAGCAAAGGGTGTGCGCTTGAGAGAATACGCCGTAGTCGCAGGAGTAGAAATTGTTGAAGAGTGCTGCGGGATACTCGCGGCGGGCGAATTCCGCATAGGCTTGCGCGTGTCGGGATTCGATCAAGCTGCCACTCCCGCTTCCGAAGTAGAGCGCGCCGCTGAGGCCATGTGCCTGGATGATGTGCTGAAGTGTCGCTCCGAAATGGAACGGAGTTGCCGCGCGTGTCTCATACGTATGATCGGCAAGCATGGAGAGTGCATCGATGCCCTCAGAATCTCCAACGGCGATGACCACGTCGACATGGGGTCGGAGCGTTTCCATCAAGTCTCCAGCGGACGCAATCCGCGCGACATCAATCCATCGAACGGCTTCCGAACCTGAGGCGGGTGAATGAAAGATGACGGCTCCGACACGCGTTTGTCGCATGGATCGATTATCACTCAAATCGGCCGGCGCGGCAGCATCGAGAGTCGACGAGATTCACAAGTCGTGGTACGAAGAAAAGCAACCCCCCACGAACTCGTGGGGGCTGCAGAACGTGCGATCGCTCGTGGGGCTATCTGCGGAGTTTGATCGGCTCGCGCTCTCCGACATAGGGCAGCAGTGCCAGTTTGCGCGCTCGGTTGATTTCCAGCGCAAGCTTACGTTGGTGCTTTGCGCACAGACGCGTCGCTCGGCGTGGGAGCACTTTGCCCAGACGATTCATGAACTGCTTGAGTTCCTCAGGTTTCTTGTAGTCGAGTACTAGATTTCGCTCACAGACCTTGCATTTCCTTCTTCGGCGATGATACATAACTTAGAAAGGAACCTCCTCCGGTGTCTCCTCCTGTGGTGCTGCAGCTTGGGGAGTCTTGCTTGCTTGCGGAGCGCTGTTCCCAGATCGGCCTCCAGGACCGCCCAGGAATTGGACTGTGGAAGCGACAACTTCCACAACCTTCCGACGCTCGCCTTCTGCATTCTCAAACGAATCGATCCTCAAGCGGCCTTCTACGGCAACGGAACGCCCCTTGCTAAGGTAGTTTGCGCAGTTCTCTGCCTGCGATCCCCAGGTGACGATCGGTACGAACGTAACCTCCTCCTGCAACTGACCGGATGCATTCTTGTACTGACGGTTAACGGCGATCGAGAAACGCGTCCTTGCCGTACCGCTAGGCGTATAGCGCATCTCAGGATCCGCAGTCAGATTCCCGATCAGGATCACTCGATTCAAGCTTGCAGCCATAGGATTCTCCGATTACGAGCGAAGGATAATCTGATAACGAAGGATCTCCTCATCAATGTTGAGACGCTCTTCGATCGATTTCACATTCTCCGGGGGAAGCTGGAATTCAGCCAGCCCGTAGTGGCCTTCCGAGCAGTGCTTAATCTCATAGGCCAGCACGCGCTTTCCCCAATCCTCGATCTTGCCCAGTTCGCCCTGGTTCTCTGTGATCAAGGAGTGGATGCGCTCAGTCTTCGCAACTCGGTCTTCGTCCGAGAGATCCGGACGAATCACATAGACGATTTCATACGCTCTCACTCTAACACCTCGTTGTCAATCTGCGGGTAACTTTATCTTTGCCGAACAGGGAAGTCAAATGCAACAGAAGTTCCAACCATTCCCGATTTCGTCGCGATGGAACCCCAAACTCAACGGTTCATGATCCCGTGTCGCAAAACACATTGTAGACGGGACACAATCAGGGCCAAAGGCCATCTAGCAGGACGTGACGGCCCTCGGATGTGATGCATTGGATTCTTGGTGTAATCTGGAAAATGCATGAAAGATACTTGACAATAAGCTGGCAATCGGTGGATATTCTCCGAGTGCATCCTCTAAGGATGCGCGAAACACGGAAACGGAAATGACTCAAACGATCAAGGAGGCATCACATGAAGTGGGGCGGATACAATCGAAAAGGTGAAGAGAGAATGAAAAAGCTGCTGCGTGGGAAAGCCGTGTACTACCTGATGACGATAGCAGCGCTGGCGCTGTTGCTGGCTGAGAGCATCAAGTGGCGGCCCGGCGGACGCTAGGCAGAGGACAAATGGGAGGTTCGGACATGAAGTGGGGCGGATACAACCGGAAGGGAGAAGAGAGAATGAAGAAGTTCCTCGGTGGAAAGGCTGCGTACTATCTGCTGACGATTGCCACGCTGGCACTACTGCTGGCTGAGAGCATCAAGTGGCGCCCAGGCGGACGCTAGATCGACGAGAGTGGAGGTGTTGAGATGAAGTGGGGTGGATACAACCGAAAAGGAGAAGAACGAATGAAGAGAGCACTCCGGAAACTTTTGGGGGTCAAGACAGTCTACTACCTGCTGATGATCGCGACGCTTGGTCTACTGCTGGCTGAGAGCATCAAGTGGCGCCCAGGCGGTAGATAGCGGAGTTTAGCCAAACCACACCACATTAAGGGAGTTGACCCATCGGGGATCGCGAAGCCGCAGCCTATCCGGTTGGGCGTTAGCTATACAAGCGCTAACATCACTGCGGTAAGTCGTGGCGTGTAGGAGGCTCGATGAGAGTACCGCTCCCGGCAGTCCTCTATATCACCGTACTGACAGTCGCTGCTTTGGTTGCTGTTGGTGTTGCAGTTGCAGGAAGCGAATTCGATAGTATCGAGATTGTCTCACTCTTCGTGATCTTCTCGATTCTAGCAGTCTTCGCAGAGCTCTACGCGACCTGGATCCCGACCTACAATTGGGAGATTTCCAGTTCGATTGCCATCTACCTCGCGGCGCTGTTCATTCTTGGACCACACCTTGCGGTTCTTCTTGTGTTTGTTGCATCGCTCCTGTCCGAGATCTTCCTTCGGGCAAACACCGATGAGCCCCTTCAGACAAGCGGCATCCTGCCGATTGCATTCAACGTCAGCCAACTCGTTCTTACGGTCACACTCTCCGGTTTGCTGTTTCGCCTCTTGCAGATGGACACATTGGAGCTTGCACGGGCTACAGACTTCGCACTGGCAGTTGCTGTCTTTGCGGTCTATCTTGCACTGAACCTCACGTTCGTAACCGCGATTGTCTCCATCACTGAGCGCAAGCCGTTCCTCTCATCTCTCGTACGAAGCACGCGCCAGTTCATCATGCAGTATTGGGTACTCTGCGTCTCCGCCTTGCTGCTTACCGCGCTCTATTCGATCACGGTGTGGCACGTGTTTCTTGCCTTGTTCCCACTCACGTTGGTACACGTCTCATTCCGAGGATACGTACGGTTGCAAACGGAGGCTCGAAACACCTTCGAGCGTATCTCGCAGTTGTTGGATGCACGCGATCACTATACCGCCGTGCACTCGGCTGAGGTTGCCGAACTTGCCATGGAAATTGCTTGGGAACTGGGATTCTCCCAGCAAGACGTCGAGCAAGTTGAGATTGCAGCGCGCGTCCACGACATCGGGAAGATCGCGGTCCCGGACGCAATCCTACTGAAGCCTGGTCCGCTCAATGAGGAAGAATGGGAGAAGATGCGTGAACATCCCGTGGTCAGTGCAGAGCTCATCTCAGGTCTTGAGATCTACTCCTCAGTCGCGGATGCCGTTCGTCACGAGCATGAGCGTTGGGATGGTACGGGCTATCCAGATGGACTGAAGGGAGAAGAGATTCCGCTGCTCGCGCGTGTCATTGCTGCTGCTGACATTTACAATGCGCTCTCCACTGATCGACCGTATCGCAAGGCGTTCAGCAGAGACCAGACCATCGAGATGATCAAGGAGATGCGCGGCGCCGAACTCGATCCCGAGATTGCTCAAGCGTTGCTGCGCGTCATTGAAGCCATGCCCGCAGTGCAGTCCCGATACGACGATCCCTGGGCACAAAGGGCCGAGGCCTGATTGCTCATGTTGCTCCTTTTCAGTCTCCCCATCGGGGTTCTTCTTGGGTACATGAGCGGCGGTCGTCTCTCGGGGATCGGCAAGTTGCACTTGCGGTGGCTGGTGCTGGTGCTGGCTTCGTTGCTGCTCCAGTTGCTTGTTTTCCCTTCCCTGTTCGAAACAGCGATCGTGCCGTTTGCCACCTCGGCATTCCATATTCTCTCCTACGCACTCTTGCTCATTTGGATCGCCTGCAATGCAAAGATTGCACCCATTCTTGGTCTTGGGGTCGGTGCTACCTTCAATTTTGCCGTGCTCTTTGCGAATGGGGGCTACATGCCCACATCGATCACCGCATTGGAGCGCGCAGGGTACGAGGCGACTGCCTTGATCCTGCAGCAGAGCGGTCGCTACTCGAACCTTGTACTCATGTCCCCAGAAACGCGGATCAACTTCCTTGGCGATATCCTCTACGTGCCGGAATGGATTCCGTTCTCTGCAGCCTTTAGTATCGGAGATCTTCTGATTGCATTGGCCATTGTCTGGCTGATCGCGAAAGGCATGAGGATCGATGCACAAGGAGCTCGGAGAACTGCTTAGGCCGAAGGCCGTCGCTGTCGTAGGCGCGAGTCCCAGAGAAGGTTCCGTGGCTGGAAGCATCCTCAGGAACCTGCATGCGTGTGGTTTCGATGGGGGCCTCTACGCTGTGAATCCGAAGTACGACACTGTGCTAGGCCTACCCTGTGTGCATGCAGTTCGGGATCTCCCAGGTTCGATCGACTTGGCGATTCTTGCGATCAACCGATCCCTGGTTCTGGATGCAGTACGGGATTGCGGACATCATGGAATTCGGAATCTGGTCATTATCACAGCTGGGTTCAAAGAGGCCGGTACAGAAGGCGAACGTTTGGAAGCTGAGCTGCACCAGCTTGCTGCCGAGTTTGACTTGAATGTTGTCGGTCCGAATTGCATGGGCATTATCCATCACTCGGGAGAAACGAAACTCAACGCCTCGTTCTCCCGCTGGTTCCTGACCGGTGGAGGGATTGGGTTCATCTCTCAGAGCGGGTCACTTGGCGAAACGCTGCTTGAGAGCTTCGAAGAAGCGGGACTGGGTGTTTCTACGTTCATCAATCTCGGCAATCGTGCCGGGCTGACCGAAAACGACTTCCTCAGACATCTCGCGCGCGACCCGGAGTGTCGCGCCATCTTCCTGTATCTTGAGAGCTTCGCAGATCCTCAGGAGTTCCGGAAGATCCTGAAAGCCATCGACCGAGGCAAACCTGTTGTTGTACTCAAGGCCGGGCGCACGGAAGCCGGCGCTGCAGCAGTTGCCTCGCACACGGGGTCACTGGCTAGCCCTGATGCCATTGTGGATGCCTTTCTTCGGCAATGTGGTGCGTTGCGAGTCACGACGATCGATGAAGCGCTGAGCGCCCTACATGTTCTTCAGCGGGGTGTGCTGCCTGCAGGAAACCGGGTCGTGATTCTCACGAACGCCGGCGGAGCCGGCATCATTGCTGCGGATGCGTGTGAACGTGTCGGGATAGACGTTCCTCCGATCTCCGAACCGATGCAATTGAGACTTCGGGAGTTCCTTCCACCAGAGGCAGGATATGGCAATCCCGTTGACATGATTGCGACCGCGAGTAGCAGCGACTACGAGCATACACTGGATGTGACGCTATCGATGGCAGATGCTTCCATTGTGATTTTCCGCCCGCCGATGGTGTACAAGGAGCCGGTCGGAAACGTTGCAGAAGGGATCCTGCGCGTGCTTGGCAGACAGCCGGATAAGCCTGTGCTCATGTGTACGCTAAGCCGAAGCAAAATGGTTGCACCACTGGTTGATCGCTTGCAGGAACATTGGATCCCGAGCTATGTGATGCCCGAGACGGCGGTAAGTGCTCTGGATGTTCTGTGTCGCGTCAAGGCCTTGGAGATGGCAGACGGGGGCATGGCGGCTTTGCCTCAGGATGCTCGACGGCAAGCCCAAGTGACGATCCAACACGCAGTAGATCAAGGGAGAACGGGGCTATTCTTCGAGGAAGGCGCCAAGATCCTCGCATGCTATGGCATCGATGTCTGTCCGTTTGCCTACCCACAAACTGAAGAAGAGGCTTGCGAGTTCCTGACGAGAGCGCAAGCTCCGATTGTCCTGAAGATCGACTCCCCGAAGCTCTTCCATCGTTTCGAGCACGATGCGGTAATTGTCGGAATTGAGACCACAGAAGATTGCCGGGACGCCTATGCGCGATTGAGAAAGACGGTTGATGTGCTCGAGTTGACCGATGGACGCATCCTTGCGCAGAAGATGCTGACCGGTCGCGAACTGATTCTGGGATTGGAGCGGGACCCGTCCTTCGGTCCAGCCATCATGTTTGGCATTGGAGGAACCCTGGTAGAAGCGCTCCGAGATGTCTCGTTCGGTGTTGCACCGATTTCGACGGGAGAAGCGGGTACCATGATCCGGTCGATCCGCGCATTCCCGCTTCTGCAGGCCTTCCGGGGACAGCCGGCGGTCAACCTTGCCGCGCTGGCTGATACCATCACACGGCTTTCTCAGATGGCGGTGGACTGTCCCCGGATTGCCGAACTGGATTTGAATCCCGTGATTGCAACAGAGGATGGCACCTACGCAGTCGACATCCTCCTCCGCGTGGACCCAAACGTTGCAAGACCGTGAACCTGGCTACGGATACAATCGGTTGATCTGCCGAGGAAACGGGATTACCTCTCGGATGTGAGGAGCGTTTGTGATCCAAGCGATCACGCGAGCCAACCCCATGCCGAATCCAGAGTGTGGAACCGATCCAAATCGCCGTAGGTCGATGTACCATTGGTAAGGCTCCAGCGGGAGCCCGGCCTCGCGCAACTGCGCCACGAGTTCTTCCTCGGTGTCAACACGCTGGCTTCCTCCGATGATCTCCCCGTAACCTTCCGGGGCAATCAGATCGGCCGCCATGACACGGGTCTGGTCGTTCGGATCACGTTTCATGTAGAAGGGCTTCATCTCTACCGGAAACCGCTCGATGAAAACCGGCTTGCCGAAATGATCGCCGAGTGCGGCTTCGTGGGGCGCGCCAAAATCGTCGCCGAATGAAATCTCGTGCCCCAAATCCTGAAGCAAGCTGACGGTATCTGCGTAGTCGATGCGTGCAAAGGGCTCGCGGACCTCTGACAATAGCAGATCCACATCGCGATCGAGTTCCTTGAGTTCCGCAGCCATCTCTTCGGCGACCTTCGTAACGATGTAGCGGACGAGATCCTCCTGTAAATCCAGGTTTGCCTTGTGGTCGTAGAACGCCATCTCGGCTTCAGCGATCCAGAACTCTGTGACGTGCTTCCGGGTCTTCGACTTCTCGGCGCGAAAGGCCGGGCCGATCCAATAGACCCTTCCCAGCGCGTGCGCTGTCGCCTCAAGATAGAGCTGACCGCTCTGTCCGAGGAACGCTGGGCTGCCGAAGTAATCCAGCTCGAACAACGTCGTTGTTCCCTCGACGGACGTTCCCGTTAGAATGGGGGCTTCCGTCGCCACGAAGCCGCGCTTGTGAAAGAAGCTACGGAACGCGCGAAAGACTGCATCTCGAACCCGCAACGTTGGAACCTGACGCCCGGTTCGCATCCAGAGATGACGGTGATCCATCAGGAATCCAGGTGTCTGCTCTTTCAGCTCGATCGGGAAATCCTCCATAGGCTGCTGGATGACCTCGAGTTCCTCCAGGAGCAGCTCACATCCGATCGATGCTCGCGTGTCCTCCTTGACGGTGCCACGAGCGATCAGCGAGGTCTCCCGTGAGAGCGAACTCGCCTTGGCGAAGAGGTCGGGATTGTCTGACGCTCCCAACACGGCCTGGATGACGCCCGAGCCGTCACGGATCTGCAAGAACAGAATCTTCCCGCTCGATCTCCGATTGTAGAGCCACCCCTGAAAGGTGACTTGCTGGCCAATGAATCGATGGGCTTCCGATACGGTAATCGTCGACATATTCCCTCCCTTCGCTATGCGATGTTTCGGAGAGATTAGGCGCTGACTGAGAAAGACGCAAGGATGCTAGTTGAGTTTGAGTTCTTCGTGGTCCGGCGGCGATTTGATGACCCTTCGTGTCCAATTCCCGGTGAGAAAGCAGCCAAGGCAAACGAGGGCAGCCCCGAGATTGGACCAGAACATGGCCCACCATACACCATTCGCACCCCACGAGAGCATGTAGGCCAGTAGATAGATCAACGGGATACGGAGTCCCCAAAGCCGAAACAGATCGAAGAACATGGAATACGCCGTATGGCCGGAACCCTGATAGACCCCGATAACGACCTGAAACACGCCCATGAACGGGAACGCAAAACCGACGAGCAACAGCATGCGAACACCGATCCCAAGCACCTGTTCAAGCACCTCCGGGTCGTTGATGAAGAAGCGGATCATCTCCTCACGGAACGGAATCACGATGGCTGCAGCAACTACGAGAATGAGCGATGCAATGAGCATGCCATCCCATGCGGCCCGCCAGGCTCTCCTTGGTTTGTTTGCCCCAAGGTTCTGGCCAACCATTGAAGCAGTTGCCTGTCCCAGCCCCATCGCAGGCATCAAGACAATCGAAATGTAGGCTGTCCCTACGCCGAATGCATTGATTACCGCGGTTCCGAGGGATGCCAATGCGCCATTTAGGAGCGTGAATCCCAAGGCAGTTCCGGTTTGGCCGATCGATGACATGCTGCCAATGGCTGCGATCTGTCGAATCAACCTCCAACGTGGCTTCAGATCCGAGAATCGAATGTGAATCCCAAGCCTGCCTGAGAAGAGTAGGTAGAAGCCGATGAGCGCCACGAGTCCTCGTGACAAGACTGTAGCGACCGCGGCTCCACGAATCCCCCAAGCGGGGAAGGGGCCCCACCCGAAGATGAAGAAGGGATCGAGCACGATGTTTGCCACAACCGAGATTCCCATCAACAGCATCGGCGTTACAGTGTCGCCCGTGCCGTTGAGCAATGCGGCGAACAAGAACGTTGCAAAGATCAAGGGAGCCCCGAGGAAGATGATCTGCAAGTAGCCGGTTGACGCACGTACCAGTACTAGGTCAGGGGCCATCAAGGAGATGACCGGCCGAGCAACGAAAAAGCCGATCGCTGCAAGGATGATGGCAAGCACAGCGCTGAACGCAAGAACCTGCCCTGCTGCAAGATTGGCCTCTTCCTCGCGATTGGCTCCTGTGTACTGTGCGATCAACGCCATGCCTGCGACTGTGATCCCTCCAGCGACCGAGATTGTAAGAAATACGAGGGGAAACGAGAGCTGAACCGCAGCAATTCCGACCCCCGAGGGATCCTTCCCCAGCCAGAATCGATCCGCAAAGTTGTAGAGCGTCTGGAAGAGGTTCGACAGCATCACCGGCCATGCCAGCTTGAGCAACGTGCTGGTCAGGGGGCCGGTTGTGAGATCTGTGGGGCGCTGGAACATCTGACGTTTCATGAAGCGCGATTATACTGAGATTTTGAGTGCCCGACGAACCATGACTTCCGGAATCTGTGAAGGAAGTCTGTGTGTTGACATTTGGCAACAAGCGCCATAGACTTCCTCGCATGACCAAGCGGGAATTCGGGAAGATCCTTCGTGAAGCGCGCCTTCGAAGAGGCGTTAGCCTACGTCATCTGGCCGACGAATCCGGAATCGAGTTCTCCCGTCTCTCCCGCATGGAACACGGAACCCGTCCTGCTCCCGGATTGCCTGCCCTTCGGAGGCTCGCGGATTTGCTCTCGCTGGACATCGTGGAGCTACTCGTCTCGACGGGAACGCCGCGCGAGTCCGTTGAGCAGCTACTCTGGTCGCAACGTCTGCATGAAGCCAAGGAACCGGGAGGATGGGCAGCGTACGCGCCGGAGATCCACTGTCTGAGAGACAAGAACCGATTCATCGTACGCGTAGCGTCTCGGCAAGGCGCCTACTGCCGTGCGACCGTTGGCCGGTCGACTTGGGGCCTGCTCACGTTCTCGACGGCCTCAAAGCTTGAGATTCTGATCCCTCCGGAAGCAGTCACGATCTTCCAAGCGAATCCTGCGGAGATCCTCTGTGGGACGGAAAACGTGCTGGAAGGAACGATCACGAAGCAGCGGCGATTCGGCGCGCTGCTGAACGACGTGATTGCGGGCGAGGACATCGAACTCAATGGCGTTTGTGCGCTACCGCCCACACAAGATCCGCCGTACGGTCCAGGGGATACGGTCTACCTCTGGGTCCCCGCTGCGGCAATAACGACAGAACCAATCCAGGAGGAACATCACGCATGAAGAACGTATGGATGCTGATTGGAGTGCTTGTCGTAAGTCTTAGCTGGTCTGCGATTGCTACTGAACGGCCCGTCATCTACGTGCACTGGGGAGACGCCGTCTATGAACTCCCGCTCGACGATGCGGTCCTTGAACACGGGACCGTTGCCTATCAGGGACCGATGAACGAGGACGGAAGCCAAAACTGGAAGTCCCCACGGATGTATGGCGGGATCCCCGTCGCCACCATCCTGGAAGCATACGGTACGCTTGATGCTGGGGATACGGTGGCTGTGGTTGGCAGCGATGGTTGGTACAAGACCTTGCCCGACAACGTATTGCAGGGCAACACCGATGCAGGTACACCGATGCTCGCGCTGGAACGCGATGGGGAATCGTGGGAAGACTGGGAGGATGCCCCGGTGCTGATCCTGCTGCCTGAGGACGAGACCTTTGGCAACGAGGACATGCTCGCGTCATTCGGTCCGGATTTCTCCCACTACTTTGGAGACAAGCCTTCCACAACAGGGATGATGGTGAAGGGAGTTCGGCACCTCGTGGTGAACTATGACGGAAGGACGCTGGAACTCACACCGGCCCCCACGGATCACCAGGATGCGGCAATGGCGCCGGATGTCGTGCTCACCGTTGTCCAGGGAGTCTCCACGCTGCAATACTCGCTTGAAGCACTGGAGGCATTCGAGGCACTGACTGCAGAGGGAACATTCACGACCTCCACAAACACAGATTACTCGGCAACCTACACCGGAGTTTCGCTTCTGGCGCTACTCGGAAATATCCCGGCAGACGCAACCGTTCGCATTACGGCCTCCGATGGCTATTCCATGAACTACCCTGCAGAGCTATTGGCAGATACCGCTGAAGGAGTCTGGATACTTGCCTACAAAGAGAATGGCGAATTCATGCCCTACGATCCCGGGTACTTGCGCGTCGTCATGATTGGGGAGCACAACCCACATTTCTCCAGTTCGCTGTCTGCGAAGATGGTGGAACGCATCGAAGTGCTCGGGACGTACGAGGAGTACAGTCTCCAAGTTGTCGGCGCGGTGGAGCGCACCTTTCGACGAGGGGAATTGGAGGCCGGCGTGGGCTGTCCATGCCACACAGCGACTGTCCAGGTGACGAGCAAAGGTGAGACGTCCGAATTCAGCGGCTTGCCGTTGTGGAGGTTGCTGGCGTTCGTCGATGACCAAGCATTCCCTGCGGCAGACAAGGGCATCTACTACGAAGACGCGGACTTCAACGATCAGCTTGCTGCCACACCCTATACGATCTCGTTGATCGCGTCGGATGGCTATACCCAGACGGTAACCTCTGATCTGATTGCGCGCGATGACCGCTTTATCGTCGCGTTCAAGAGAGACGGTGTCTTCCTGGATGCTGCCAGCGATGGATACATGCGCTTCGTGTACGACGATGCGGTTGAGCTTCCGGATGACGTGCGACTGAAGTCCGTGAAGTTTCTGGTAGAAATCCGCTTGGATCTGTAGGGAGCGCGATGGTGCCCGAACGCACGCAATCTCGATTCGATCTGCGGGATCTCGTGCTTGTTGCTCTTCTTTCCGCGGTCGGAGGAGTGCTCTCGACCTATGTCGGATACCTCGGGAACCTGATCAATCGGTTGTTCGGTGTCCCCTTCGGCGCCGGGCAACTGATTGCTGGAGTGCATGTACTCTGGCCGCTGCTTGCCCGGGCAGTGCTCGGGAAGTTCGGATCGGGGATCTTCACCGGTGTACTCAAGGGTTTGGTGGAGTTCTTCTCGGGCGGGACGCATGGCATTGTGATTGTGATCGTCTCCGCAATCGAAGGGCTCTTTGTAGATGTCGGAATGAGTATGGCACCCCGTCGATCCGTTGGCGTCATGATGGTTTCCGGCGCCGTCGCTTCAGCGTCGAACGTTCTTGTGTTCCAGGCTCTCTACCTTTCGGGGATCCCCTGGAGCTTCATCTTGGGCATGGCTGCGCTGGCGCTCGTCTCTGGCGCTTTCTTCGGGGGATATCTCGCGTGGGATCTGCACGGAATACTCAGTGCATCTCGGCTGGTTCGTTCCAACCTGCCCGCGGCTCGTGCGCGGCGACCGATCGCGTGGCGACGACATCTCCTGACACTTGCGGTCGTTCTCGTAGGCCTTGCCGGGGCCGCATACTACTACATGGCGGTCTTTGATCCATTTTCCTCGCCAAACCAGGCCCGCATTGAGGGTTCTGTACGATTTCCCTACACGTTCCGAGTGGATACATGGGACGGCGAATGGGTGACCGTGACCGCCGAACTCCGTGGTGCATCCACAACGGTCCCTGCACGTCCGTACACCGGGGCACTTGTCCATGCGGTTGCCGCGCGTGCAGTGCCTGACACCGATGTCCAGTCGCTACGTGTTATTGCATCTGACGGATACGAGGTCCGATTCGATTGGCCCGCAGTGCAAGCTGACGCGCAACTACTCCTCGTCTTGGAAGAGGAGGAACTGCGGATTGTTGCTGCGGCCTATGATGGCGCCTACTGGGTACGGAAGGTGAGGCGACTTGTCCTCGAATGACGTGCCGAAGCTCTCGTTCGAACGCCTGAGTGTGCGGTTTCCCGATCGCGCGCGCGCGGCACTGCGCGCATTGGACGCATCGATTGCGCCCGGTTCCACGACTGCGATCACCGGGCCTTCCGGGTGCGGCAAGACGACATTGCTTCGGACGCTGGCGGGTTTCATCCCCAGCATGATCCATGCTGAAGTTACCGGGGAAGTACGCATTGGTGATGAACCGCTCTCTGCGCTGGACCTCTCCGCACTCTCGCAACGCATCGGTCTTGTACAGCAGGATCCGGACGCACAAGTCTGCACGTTGCGCGTTCGTTCAGAGGTTGGCTTTGGGCCGGAGAATCTCTGTCTACCCTATGGCGAAGTCGAATCGCGCGTGTCCGAATCGCTGGCATCTATGGGTCTTGAGCATCTTGTGGGACGGGACACCACGACGCTTTCCGGCGGTGAGAAGCAACGTCTTGCTGTGGCATCCATTCTTGCCATGCGCCCCGACGTTGTGTTGCTGGACGAACCGACGGCCCATCTCGATCCAGAGGGCGCGATGGAGCTGTTCAAGTTGCTGAGACTGCTCCAAGATCGAAGCGGCTGCTCTCTCGTGATCGCGGAACATCGACTGGCACCGATTGCAGTCATGGAGCCAGCACTCTGGGTGATGGACGAAGGGCGATTGGTTTCTCGAGATCTGGATCGCATGCGCGGGGATCTTCGATCCATGGTCCGCGCGACGACGGACCGACGAGAGGTTTCGTCTGCGTCCACGAAACAGGGAGTCCGTATCCAGGGACTGCAGTTCGGGTATGAGCAACCGCTCATTAAGGGATTGTCGCTGGACATCGATCCTGGGAGCATTCTGGGAGTGATCGGACCGAATGGCACCGGCAAGACGACGCTCTTGCGGCTGCTTGCCGATCTGGAGAAACCGGACGCCGGGGAGATACACGGCCCCTCCGAAGGCTCTGTGGGGATGGTGTTCCAGCACCCTCATCAGCAGATCTTCGAACGCACAGTACGCAGGGACTTGGAGCTCGAAGGGCCGCTCGAAGGGGCGGAGCTGCGGAAACTGCTTGCCTCCGCACGACTGCAGAACTTGGCGGAGTCGCCGCCTCATTTGCTGAGTCTTGGAGAACAGCGGAGGCTGACGATTCTGTCTGCGCTGCGTAGCGAACCGGAGCTTCTGTTGCTCGATGAGCCCTTCATTGGCCAGGATCGAGAGAACGTTGCGTGGATTGTGAAGCGGATTCTCGAGGCGAAGCAATCAGGCGCTGCTGTCTGTCTCGTAACCCACGACATCTCCCTGGCTGGGGCCTTGTGTGACCGATTGCTCTTCCTCGGCGATGAACCGTTGATTGGAACGCCGGATGGTGTCTTCGCGAAGCTTCTGCAACGCGGTCAGCGTGCGTTTACCCCTGGATTCTGGGAGGAGGAATGAGCGACCAACATATGCGCGCCGCTTCTGATCAAGGGCTCTGCCGGGTCCTCCCGAGCACTGGACTGGCATGGCTTGCGTGTGTGATGCTTGCTGTTCTCTGGTCGAGGAGCTTGGTTTTGGGGGTTGCTGCGCTTGGATCTGTGCTAGGACTGGCAGCCTGGTCGGCGAGTTCCCCACGCACGTGGTTTCGCTCCTTGCGTTACGTTGCTGTGTTTGCGTTCTTCCTGTTTGCTGCGCAAGCGCTTTCCATTCGATCCGGTAGCGTGGTGTTCAGATTCGGACTCCCCATTACATCGGACGGCGTGCGGTCAGGAGCTACGATGGCGCTTCGCTTCCTGACCATCCTCTCTGCGAGCTTCCTGTATGTCACAACCACGGATCCAGACCGCTTGGCGGGCACGTTGATCCGGTGGGGCATTCCCTACCGCTATGGATACACATTCATCCTTACATTGCGATTTGTTCCGTTCTTTCGCCAGGAATTGCGTACGGTACGTGAGGCGCAACGTCTTCGTGGGATCCGCATTTCCGTACGCTCGCCACGCCGCCTTCGACAAGCGCTGGAGCGGGTCTTCCTCCCGGTGTTGATTTCCGGATTGGTTCGCGTGGACACGATCGCGATGTCGATGAAGGGGCGCGCATTCGGGCTCTATGCCCGCCGGACGCTGCCTCCGAAACAAACGATTGAACGAGAGGACTACATCGTCTGGTGTTGCATCGCCGGGCTCCTGACGGCAACGATCCTGGCACGGAGGTATGGATGGCAATGAAACTTCCTTGGAGCTGGCATGCTGTCGCACGCGCCGGGTTTCTGCTGATGATCCTTGCTTGCGTATTGGCACTACTGCTGCGTCCGCGCCCTGAGGTACCGGGCCCTGCCATCGAGCTGGTTGACAGCGACGGATCGCTTCAAACGATCTCGCTCCGCGAACTCAAAGCAATGGACGTGCTTGTGCGTGGCGGCACGTATCAGAATCAGTACGGCAACTGGCGAGACGCTGGCGTGTACTCGGGCGTCCTGCTCAGCCATCTCCTCCCGTCTACGGAGTACACGCACGTCGAAGTTGAAGCTGCCGATGGGTACAGCAGATTGCTCGAGCGATCGCGCGTCGTTGATCTCGGCTACCCGATGGTGCTTGCATTCGCCATGGATGGGGTCGAAGTTCCTGCATGGGAAGACGGCTTCCGCATTGCCGTGTTGCCAGAGGATGGCGCAGTCTCGAATGAGGAGTATGAAGCGATATCCGCAGGCAGTTTCTGGGTGAAGAACGTGATCCGCATCCGCGCTGTGCGCTGATTCCGACTACCAGAGCACGCGGAATTGGAAGGAAAGCAACCAATCTGAAGATGCTGTGGGGAATTCGGCGTCAAAGGCGAAGGCAAAGTTCTCGAAGAGCTGCAGGTCGAAGGCTGCGGTGAACAATCCCAGTCCAAACAGCGTACCGGACGGTGCTGGTGGACGTTCGAAGTACGCGTTGACCTCGAAACTTCCCTCTGAGCCGCAGCAGGAAGGCAACGGACCTTCGACCCCAAACCGCTCGAAGTAGTCTGCCTTGCCCGTCAGCGCGCTGTTCTTGCTGTCATCGAGCGAATCAGCGAACGAGAACGTGACCCGATCGAAGAACTCGCAAGCTCCACGAATCCCGTAGATGCTGACACTCTCGATGGTAACAGGGGTGCCACTGACCTCAAACTCGCTTAGCAATTCGATGTCCGGACAAAGTGCCCAATTCGGTTGTAGCTGGAGCGTTGGATTGATCGATTTCTCGTCTACGCGGTAGACAAGACTTGCATTCAAGCTGCCCCGAACGCCAAAGAAGTCCTCAAACAAGACATAGTCCGAAAGCGTGGCTGTCAGCGCATCAAATCCCACGACGTCATTGAATGCAATGCAGACGCCTAGGTTGGCGTTGCAGTCAGTCCAGAGCCAATTGGCACAGATGCTTGATTCCCAGAAGGCAAGTGGGCAGATGCCGAACTTGGCAGAAGCCTGAAACGCGATGTCGCTTGCCGTACCCGACACTGTGAGCTGGTTGTAGGAGTCGGTTTGAGGATTCGTGATGTAGAGGACATCCGAGATGGCCACATCGAGTAGCGAGAACGAAGCGCTGCTCTGCCAAGATAGGAACTCGACCGTTGAAGGGTTGAACGATGCGGATGATGAAAGGCTGATCTCGCCAAGCTTTGTCATGCCGAGGACCGTGAGTGCATCGAACTCCGAGTCCGTGAACCGTGCATCGAGCTGTAGGTTCAGATCGCCGACGGCGAAGTAGGTGTTCAGTAGCATGCTGGATAGCGAAATGAATTGGGAGGGCTTTGTCTCAAGCACTACCTCGAGCAAGCCTCCGAATGCCATCGCAGCATCGTCCTGTGCCTGGGCGAAGGACGCCATGCACAAGACTGCGATCAATATGACGAATAGCAGTCTGTATCCTCGTTTTGTGCTCACAGCGAATCCCTAAGATTGTCGAACGAAGTGACTCGACGTGACGGGAAAATGCGCACAGAATCAAGGGAAGCTTGCTAGTAACGTGTATCACCAGATTGACTGATTCGTCCTAGGGCAATCGATAGAGCCAATCCGGAAGTGTCCCTTCCCACACTCCGAATACAGGTGCAAGGCCGTTGCAGAGAGTGGTTGCGTGGGTCTGCCAGAGCTGCGTGGGGGCAAGAAGCTGCACACGGGCAGCTCGCACATCCTGCCCAAGAAGTTGGATTGCGTCTTGTAGGTAGGGAGAGGTCCCATCAGGATGCATTGCCATCAGTTCGGCGAGCACTTCGAACAGCACGGCGATTTGACGCGGTGTGTGCGCCCAGCCACGCTGGGCTTGGATCGAGACGTAGAACGCTGAAGCCATGGGGTCCATGATCGAGTTCCAGAGGTGTTCCCAGTTATTCCGGGCATCCTGGAGTAGTTCGTCTTTGGAGGCCACCGAGTAGGCGACAAGCATCACGAGCAATCGATTGGCCTCGGCCTCCTGCTCAAGCAGTGGAGATTGGCCGATAGCCATCTGGGCGAGTGCTTGCAGCAGATTGTCTGCTTCTATGCGACGCAACGGCAGCTGCGTACGCACTGCACGTAGCGAGAGCGCGAGAACGCCTACATCCTTCCAGGATGCAGGCAGTGCATCGAAGTCGCCTCCAACCGTCTGAGAAAACTGCAGAGAGACCGCATCCCAGTGCTGCACAAGATGATCGAAGGTGCCTTCTGCCAACTGATCCGCCAATCTCTGCGTACGCGTGTCGAACCTGTCGCTTGCAGAGACCGCGAGCAATCCATGTAGCAGTGAGGCCTGATCGTAGATCCAACTTGAGGAGTCAAGCGCACGGAACACCATTCCCTCTTGTGTCTCAACGGCCTGAATGCGATGTGGCAGGTAGTAGGTGCCAGCTTCCGAAGGGGCCAACTGCGTCGAGATCCAATCCAGCTGCTGCGCGACAATCAGCAGATTGAGTTGCTCCAAGAATCGCGAGAGTGCGGTCGGAGGCTGGTGACAAGCTTCTACGTACTGCGCTTCGTTTGCCAGGGTCCAACCAAGTGCTGCTGGGGAGATGTTCGAGTCCGTTGCCTCAAAGCCGCGCCCCTCTTCCAGCACAGGAATCCCCTCGATTGAGGGAAGGCAGATGAGCGAGTCTAGATTTGGCACCTTTGTAAGGCCAACGTTTGCCGCCAGGGATGACAGTGAGCCATGGGTGAACCCAGGGGCGTCGACAAACGGTACACCGAGGGAGGATGCTTGCAGCAGGATGCCAAGGTTGGTGGAAGCCAGGTTCTCGGCCTGATCGGAACCTAACCACGTGTGATCACAGGCAAGTGCAGCAAGTGATGCCGCCAAACGCATCGCTTCATCCGTGATGTAGCGCACAGGTGTGGTGTCAAGCACACGCGCCTGCGCATCCGCAGCTGTGCTGATTTGGATGTCTGCACAGGCCTCACGCTCAGGCTGAGGTTCGCCAGCCACGTCCGTATAGGTTAGTGTAGCACAATTCTGTAGCAGCTCCTGCGACTGTGCCGAATTCTCGACCTGGGCCAGTACCTGCCAAATGCGTTCCTCGTTCGGAGCCAAAGCATCCGCAAGCCATTGGATCGATCGACCATTCACAACGTCAGCCGGAGGTTCGGAGGACATGAAACGCACGCCGGTTGGGAGTAGGTCGGTAAGTACGAGATTGCGGAACGGCACATCCGTGATATTCTCCGCCTGGATTTCGTAACGAACCGTGTCTCCAGGATTCGCCCACCTTGATCCACCGATCGGTTTGCTAGGCTCAATGCACACGCGACGGTCAAACACCGGTGCGTAACGATCAAGTGCTCCATCTGCCGCCTGTTCCGACAGACGCCGTTCCTGCAACTGAAGCGACACGGCGTCCAGCATGCGATCGAGGTGCCGCTCGAATCGGTTTTCAAGTATCCGGTCAAAAGGCACGAGCAATCGCATGCGGTCGAACGTGTCCACGAAGATTGCGAGATCAAGGGGCGTCACACACCACTCGAAGCTGTCGTACCGCTGGGCATACAAACCCAAGGATCCATTCCAGAATCTAGCCTCAATGCCCCTGAAGATGCTCGTCAAAGTGTCGAGATCGATCCCGTTTGCAGCGTGTTCGCTCAGCAGCCCGCGTACGCCTGCCAGCTGACTGGTCAGGGTCTCCTCCGCGCACGCACGGGTTGGGACTCCAAGTGCTCGCGTCCACTGCTCGTGGAAGAAGCCACGGGGATCCTGAAGGACCTCGTGCAGGAAGTCGAGTTCTGTTTGGAGCAACGCCAGCGCACGGACGCCCAGATCTGAGCTCTGACCGAACGTTCCGATGGCATGTTCAAGCGCTGCGGTTGCCAGGCCCACGTTCTGCGTGGAGACGAGATCTCCGAGACGCCACTGCGTGCTCGCAGGAACTGCCTGGTCCACGAGCACATTCCATGTGTTATCCAGAAGTGCGGTCTCAAGCGTTTGAAGAACTGTATCTGCGAGATCCGCGATGGCTGCCGTCCAATTGGCTGCGACAAACGGTTGGAGGTTGAGCAGCGGCTGGATCGCCGGATCCTCGAACAGCCTGTAGGCCTCACTCAATCCCCAAAGCAGGGACGATTGACCGAACAATGTCGTGTCATCCTCTAGGGCAGACCATGGAGCCGTTGGAGATGGAGTCCAGGTCACAGCCGTCGGGATGTAAGAGGTGTTCATTGGTCCTGGAATGCGCAGCTGCCGCAGCACGGTGATGTTCTCCAAGATTGCCGCGGTTAGCAGACGCGCAACCAATGTGTCTTCAGGTGAAGGATTCTCAGTCGCTAGCCACTCCCGCACTTCTTGTGCCTGTCGTAGAAGCGTGGTGCCGAGGGCGGAAGCCAGGATGCGTGTATCGAACCCGCTGGGCGCCCATCGGAACGGTGGCGTCGCAGTTGCATCAAGTGATGGATCGCCTGCAGCGTAGGGGATGCCCACTGGGCTGAGCTGCGGATCGAGGAACAGATCCTGAGAGAACTCACTCAGCAGCGTCTCGAGATGGAGTTGGCTCGCGAAGGGGATCCCGAGTTCCGAGTGCAGGGTTGCGGCAATCAAGTTCGCGTCTGCGTAATCTTCTCGAGTTGGTGTCCGATCCTGTAGGACGTATCCCGCAAGCATTGAGATGTCGGTTTGATACCAGGGATCGTGCTCCGGCACCCTCCAGCCACCACAAGGAGCCTCGGAGGGTTCGACTTCGATGCACAGCTGTTGCTGCATGACAGGCACAAGCTGCGCGCCATCTTCTGGCAGGTTAAGCCCAAGGAGGTCTCCGTATCCGGAGCCGAAGATGATGGATGCATCTTGGCCTTGGGCATTGGAGAGCTGCAATGCTGCTGCATCAAGCACGGTTCGAAGGAGCGCGCCCGCGCGGGCGTAGGCTAGGTCCGAGATCTCGTTGTCTGTGTGCGATGCAAGTTCTCGCAATGCTCCAACGGTGACCCCAAGTTCCAGCGGTGTGTAGCAGAAGCGATCTGCTCCTTCGATGGATTGAGTTGCGTAGATCCCGGCAGCGACCCCTTCTCGCCAGAGCCCGTTCTCCAGCGCGTGGAACGCGCGGATCGCTGCTTCTGAGGGATCCTGAAGGCCCAAGAGCGCAGCACGAGCCATGAGACCGCGCAGCCCTGCAGCCTGCGAGAGCAATTGGTGTACTGCCGGATCGCCATCCGGAAGCTCCGAGAACTGGCCATCTACGTGCTGCCTCTCAAGTAGGGTATCCCCTGCGAGGCTTGCCAGTCTGGAGATTCTCTCAGACTGGTCGGGCGCTGCAGCTTCTGCGTCCTCGAGTGCTGCGAGAAGCAGACCGAGTTCCGTGGTGCGTGCGGGGACATTGCTGTCCGAACGTCTCTGCCAACCGGAATCATCCGCTGCATGCACGCGCTCGATTCTCACCAGCGCGTCGTGCAGCAAGCGCTGGGCGGTTTCGATGACTAGCGTCTGGAGGTCGGACTCTGTGTCCGTCCATGCGGTGGCTGACGTCTGAGCCAACTGCAATACGCGTGCCAGCCCCCAGATGAGCGACAGCTGATCGAACAACGTGCTGCCCGAATCGGTGACTGTGTACGTATTCGTGGAGGCATTCCATGTCGTACGATGTGGAATGAAAGGATCGGTTGCAGACGCGCGTAGCGTCAGTTGCTCATCCAGCGCCAATAGCTTGTTCGCGATCGCTTCCACGAGCACCCAGCCGAGATATCGATCCATGGGCTGGGGACTAGCGAGCAAGCGCTCAGACCGGGTTGCCTGCTCCAGCAATCCCATACCCAAGGCGCTGGCAACGATGTTCTTTGTCTGAATCGTCCAGTCGCCGGAGGGTCCAAGTGCTGCGTCTGCCGCACGCTCAAAGACCGGCTCGCCAGCCTCGTACTCCAGCACGATCCAGTGGGTGGCATCGGGCGTACCTTCCAATCCGGCCCGTTCGGAGAGCCTATCGAGTCGATCCACAAGTGCGCGAGTGGGCGAAACACCTTCTGCGGCGGCCAGCTCCTGAATGCGTGGGCCAGCAGTTAGCGGAACACCCAACGGTGAGAGCGTGTTGACCTGCAACACGTTCTGGATTGCTGCGTTGAGCGCTTCCACCTGTCCGGTCAGGATCCACGTTGGGAGCAGAGTTTCCGCATTCAGAGAAGACGATGTTTCCGCATCCGCGAACTGCTCGAACTCAAACGCAGCGTACATCGCGATATCTGTCTGGAACCAAAGCCGATCTGCATTGACATTCCATGCACCGCAGCCAGCTTCGGAAATGACCTCTGCCGTCTTGCGCAGAATCGGTACGGCAACCAGCCCGCCTTCGCCCTGGATGAACGCGGAGCGGGCCACAAGCACGGCCTGGGACGAATCATCTGGGTCAATGTCTGCGGGGATCTGTGCGCTTTGATTCGGCGGGATCGGGGCGCCAACAGCATCGACACCCTGTGCACGCATGACGTTGATATAGGAGGATGCATCGTAGATCGGGCCTTGGACGAGCGCGTCATAAGTCAGTGTGATGTGCTCTGAAGCTCTCAAGGTGGCCTGCAAGGGCCAATTCAACGCCCCGCCTAAGGATTGCGGGTCCGAGAACCAGCTGCCGGACGGCCAGGAAGCGGTCGTCGTGTTTCCTTGGTACGCGAATTCAGCAGGCAATCGATCGGAGAGATCGACACGATACGCCGTGCCGGAACCGACGTTCTGGACCGTGATCTCGTATTGGATCACATCTGCGAGTTCGATCCGGCTGTCTGAGACAGCGATCCCGTTACGGATGACGCTACGGACACGTTTGGCTGTAACCAAGGCCGGCGTATCCCCGACTGCAGTCACAGAAACCTCATCTCGATCATCAGGATCCGTGTCTTCGGGTACGTCATCCGATTGATTCGGTGGGATCGGTACCCCGACGGCATCTACCCCAGTGGCTTGCAGCACATTGGTGTAGTCCACGCCTGGAGACACCGGCCCCTCGACCGTTGCCTTGAAGCGAAGTATCAAGACATCGTTGGGTGCCAAGGTTGCATTCGTGTTCCAGATCAGCGTCGGCCCTGCGCCGCCACTGGGATCTCGCGTATACGTCCCGATCCGATACGGCCAACTCGCGGTTGTGGAATCGCGCACATAGGCGAATTGAACCGGCAAGCTGTCCCGAACATCCACATCGAGTGCGTCTGCAGTCCCCACGTTGGTGATGAGAAGGTTGTAAACGATCGTATCCCCGACCTGAACCGTACTGGAGGCACCGAGCGATTGCCCGTCTCGAATGACGTTGGCAATCGACTTGTCCGTAACGAGCGCCGGAATTCCTACACGGATGATGGCAATGCCTGTGTCATCAGCGTCTGGATCCTCTGCATCGTCATCGCTTGTATCTCCGGTGGCCGTATTCGATTCAGGGATTGGGACGCCTGCGCCATCAAGTCCCCAGGTCGATGCTGTGTTGACCAGATCCTGTGCTTGCGGGGCGCTTGGCGTCACCAGCACGGTGTAGGTTGCAGTCAGCGATTCTCCTGCATTGATCGTTGCATCGATTGAGGTTGCAAACGTCCCGACGCCGTCGGGAACGGCGAGCGAGCCACTCGCTGCTGGCGAAGTTACGATATAGTTTCCGGCATTTCCTGGTGATTGGGTCTCGGTGACGAGCCCGGTGGGTAGTGCATCGGCGAACTCCACACCATAGGCTGTGCCGAGTCCGACGTTGCGAATGGCAACGGTGTAAACGATGATGTCTGAGTACACCAGCGGGTCAACGAGTCCAATCGATTCTCCCCCACGAATGATCTCCGTGATTTGCTTGTCGATCGAGAGCGCAGGTTCACGGGTCGCGAGCACGGTGATGCCGGTATCGTCTGCATCCGGATCCTCAGCATCCCCATCGCTTGTGTCATCCACATCTGTGTTCTCCCCTGGGATGGGATTGCCTGCACCGTCGATGCCTGTGGTCGCAGCAACGTTGATGAGGTCAGTCCCTTGATCGATGTCGCTTGTGACAAGGACGGTGTAGTTCGCAGTCAGCGTTTCTCCGCCCGCGATCACTACATTGAGCGACGTCCCGAAGAATCCTGCCCCGTCCACAAGGCCGAGGGTTCCACTAGCCGCAGGCGCGGAAACCACGTAGCTTCCTGCATCTCCAGGAGCATCGGTTTCAATGACCATGCCTGCGGGGAGCGTGTCTACGAAATCAACGTCGTAGGCCGTCCCCAAACCCACATTCGTGATCGTGTACTGATAGAACACGATATCACCAGGCTCCACAGGGCCAGTATTTCCGATACTCGAGCCGCCTCTGAGGATGTCGGTGATGATCTTGTCCACCGAGAGCGCTGGCTCTTCGGTGCCAATGATGGCGATGCCCACGTCGTCTGCATCGGGATCCTCAACATCTGTGTCCGAGGTATCTCCTGCAGATGTGTTCTCATCCGGAATCTCAGAGCCGAATCCATCGATGCCTGAGGCTTCGGCTGTATTGACGAGATCTACGCCTTGCTCGATTCTGCTCGTAACCAGCGCATCGAAGTCCGCAGTCAGTGTAGCCCCACCTGAAAGCTCAGCGTTGATCGCTGTGCTAAAGCTCGGGTTCCCTGCTGCGATGCTGAGCGATCCACTGGATGCAGGTGCTGAGACGACGTAGGTGCCACCAGCCAACGTCTCCATGCCTGGAGGCAGGGTGTCTGTGAATTCGACATCATAAGCTGTTGCGCCTCCGACATTGGTGATCACAAATCGATAGGAGACCGTGTCCCCAGGCTCCACCGGCCCACCGATGCCCAGACTGCCTACGCCAGGGCGAACGATGTCTGTGATCGTCTTGTCCACGGAGAGGGCCGGAATCACGACAGAGACAGTCACGATGCCTGTGTCGTCTGCATCCGGATCCTCGACGTCCGAATCGCTCGTGTCTCCCAAGAGTACGTTCTCCTCCGGGATTGGTGTGCCATCTTCAGCCTCACCATAGGCGCGCGCGGTGTTGGTGAGGCCATCACCCTGTTGCACGCTGCTGGTGACGATTCCGGTGAAGGATGCGGTTAGCGTCTCCCCAGCATTCACCGTCAGATTCAAGGGGACATTGAACGAATCGACGTCGTCCGACAGCCCGA